>JACKQG010000879.1_pt1 | contig 42418 bp, 48 predicted proteins | sample 8237621 | NCBI WGS metagenome assembly JACKQG01 (sample SAMN15677084, study PRJNA649215) | marine metagenome | biome: marine; feature: Black Sea; material: saline water; isolation source: suspended particulate matter (SPM) from the Black Sea western gyre | collected 2013-06-09/2013-06-10 | depth... | reverse complement strand
TTCTGTTGTTATTTATGGTGCTAATCAGCATACTGTTGAAATGCTTTCTTTAATAAAAGATGTTCCGAAACCAAAAATAATCTCAATTATTGATTACAACCCAAAAATAAATTCAATAAGCAATATTCCAATAATAAAACCAAAGGATAAGTTTTTATCTGAAGTTGATCTAATCATTATATCAACTGATAGAAATGAGGAACTCCTTTTTAAAAATGCAAAATCGTTGGTTAAAGAAACAAAAATTCCTATTATTAGGATATATCATGATTACCTAGTAAATTACTTTGCTAAGACCTTCCTAGTCAACAGTCATCCAATAACTCCTAAAACTAGTTATATTATGTGTACTGTGCGACGTTCAGGAAGTGTTGTTCTTGAATCTTTACTAAAAAGCACTAATCTTGTTGGAAACCCAAAATGGCATTTTGGGAAGTTGTACAAACTAACTAAGAATTTACAATTGGAAACAGATTATTTGGACATAATAAATAAAATTATTACCTTATCAAGTTCTAAAAACAAGATTTTTGGAACAAAGATGCATTGGGCAACTTATAACCAATTTGAAACTGCAGTAACTAATACAAACAAGTTTGGACCTTTGAAAGGTGATAGATTGGTTAGATCTGTTTTTCCAAATGTACATTATATATTCTTAAAAAGAAACAATAATGTAAAACAAGCTATATCATTGTTTAAAGCTCAAAAAACAGATATCTGGGCCAAAACAAAAGAACATGATTCTCATGATTTAACACTCTCTTATAACTTTGACGGGATTCTCCAAGCTCTAAAGAGCATAAAATATGAAGAGAAGAGTTGGACTAATTTTTTCAGAGAAAATGATATCAAACCACTTACACTTATCTATGAAGATTTTATCAAAGATTTTGATAAAACAATTATTACCATATTCAAGTTTCTTGATGTAAAAGTGCCAACTAATTTCTCTCTTCCGAAGCCTAAATATAAGAAGCTAGCAGATAACTTGTCAGAAGAATGGTATGTGATATTCTCTAAAGATTACGCTAAATTTTGTAAGAAATAGTTCACTTAGTTGTCTTCTTTAAGTATTCATATATCACTTCTTTGCTATTTCCGTCTCTAATGATTCTGCCTTTATCCATCCATATAGCTCGGGCACAATTTTTCTTTAAGAAATTCATTTGATGGGAAACCAACAAAATACTTATTCCTGATTTCATAATGTCTTTTATTTTATCATAACTCTTCTTTTTGAAATGAGCATCACCACCACTAAAAACCTCATCCAATAAAAGAACTTTGGCTTTTGAAATAATGACACTGTAAATGGCTATAGCAATCGCCATCCTTTTTTTCATACCAGTTGAAAACTGATAAATCTTTGTATTCACATAGTCTTCGAGTTCTGTAAAAGAAACAATGGAATAAAAATATTTTTCAACACTTTTTTTGCTAAGTCCGAGAAGAGAATAACATAGGAAAATGTTTTCTTTCATTGTCAACTTCTTCTTGAATCCTGTTTGCAAACCAATAATACTCATAACTTTGCCTTCAGTTTTGATTGTGCCTTTATCTTGCTTGTAGATACCAGTTATAGTACGGAGTAATGTGCTTTTACCAGAACCATTGCTTCCAATAATAGCTACGATCTCGCCTGCATCTACGTCAAAGGATACTTTGTCTAGAACCAAGAATTCTTTTTTAGGTTCTCTTCTTGAAAGGAAAGACCACACTCTAGACAAAGCAGTTTGCTTCTTTTTGAAACCAATCCTGAATTTCTTTGACAAGTTATTTACAATTATTCTTTTCACTTATATCATCTCAGCAAACTTATATTTTGTTTTGTTAAACACAATTAATCCGATAACAAAAAAAATCAAGATAAATCCGAACATGCCCCCAATCATCCACCACTCAGGCATTTTTTGATATATTATGATATCTCTTGAAACTGTTATGAAATGATATAGAGGATTAAATAGATTGAAAGTGAATAATCTTGTTTGTCCGCCAACCGCATAGAATATTGGCGTTGCAAACCATAGCAAACGAGCAAGAAAAGTCCAAACATTATTTATATCCGCGAAAAAGACTGCGAGAGAGGCCAATATCAGTGAAACTCCATAAATGAAGAGGCTCATAATTAATAGTATGAGAATATAGAATATGATTCCAACAATTGGAATATTAAAAAATAATAGGAAAATCATAAAAACTATTATTTCGAATAAATGCTCAAAGATATTTCTCAAAACAATTGATATTACTATAGATTCAGTAGGAAAATTTATGGATTTGATAAGCCCTTCATTTTGAATAATCCCATTAGCTGCTGAAGTAGTTGTTTTCTGAAAAAAATTGAAGATTATGATTCCCAACAATAAATAAAGAGGGTAGCTTTCAATATTATTTCCAAGCCTGTTATGAAACACTAACAGAAGGAGGACAAATAATAGCAACGGGCCAAGCAAATACCAAATTAGTCCCAAATATGTTCTTTCATTTCTTAGTTTGAACTCTGAAATGGCCAGAGATATACTCAGTTTGAATGTTTGGATAAAGTTCATGTTATTTTATTATTTTTCATCATTCAAAAATTTTGTTAAAAAATTAATTAATTATCTAAAACTATTTTTAATATAATCTACTAGTGTTGGAGTGTTTGTAACTTTGCAACATCCGTTAACATATATCTGTGTAATTTCCTCAAATGTCAAATTATTTTCTTTTGTTGGACATTTAGTACACTCATAAAACTCGTTTTTCTCCAATTTTATTTTAGAGATATCTGTAAGTTCAAGTTCAGCCCAGTTCGGCAGAATTTTGTTTGCAATTAACTCGTTATATAAAGAGTACGCTGTAATTTTGTGATAAAAAGGGCTTGGATGTTTATTATTTGTGAACCAATACCTGTCCATAGGATAAGAAAAGTAGTCTAATAAATCAAAATAGCTAAAACCTATTTCTTTAAATATTTTTATTAACCTATTTTTGTTGTTATCATTCATAGCATTCTCAGGTGATAGAAAGGCGATGCAAGAAATGTTATTTTCATCACAAATATTCTTGAATTCTTTTAATTTGTTGATATAATTACTTTTTAACCTTTCATTCTTCCACAAATCTCCAGTGTGGTACTTTTTCGAAGCATCACGTCTATCTATTAATTGCTGGACTAAACCAGCGAGCTTAATTTTCTCCTTATCTTTATTGAAGTCAAATAAACTGTCCAGATATATCTCATCAGGTCTCTTGTTTTCAAGGTAATCAATAATTATTTGCTCATTCATAAAAAAAATGTCTATCAAACCATTAGCCCTACTTTTGAACAATATTAAATCAGGATTAAATTTTAAAGCAGTATTATTTAGAATACAGAGTTTGGTAGCAAAATAAGTTCCACCTTGTGCTAGAATTAACACCTCATATTTTAAATTTTTAGATTTATTATTCAATAAAACTTCTAATTGTTTTCCAAAAGTATCTTCGAGTTTATTTCCCATTCCGACTGTAAATGATGACCCAATCAATATAATTCTAAAAGTGTTATTAGGTTTGTTGTAATCATATTCATAATCTCTAAATCCTTCTCTATTAAAGCCAACATACTTTTTTGACCTTTCTAGTTTTCCCTTAAAGATTTGGCAAGCGTTACTTAAATACTCCTTACTGATATTCAAATTATTCATTGGAATATCAGTATCCTGTATGTGTTTGCCAGTTATTTTGTTCATAATCGTCTCAGAACGTAATAGACCCTCAATAATTACTAAAGCTAAAAAAGAAGCTATAAATGCCAAAAGTAGTTTTTTGTATAAATCTTTCATTTTTTAAAAATTTATTATTTATGCTTATTTAAATGCTTTTTTTCTGGCGAAAAATCTTTGGACTTTACTAACACCAAACATTTTGCTAGTAGCAGAAGGTCTAAATGTTCTGTTCTGATCAAGATTCTTCAAAACACTAGAAGTCTTTTCATCTATTTTTGCTTTTACTTCTTCAGGCAGAAACTTTCTTCCATTTAAGCTATCTTTTCTAAACAAATATTTTCCTTTTATTTCAACAAACTCGCAAACATTCCAGAAAACACTCGGACTTAGAATAATATCTTCATATTTAATGATTACAATGTTTTTTTTATAATCTTTTAATGCAAAAAGTATGCTCTTATTTCTTTCATTCCAATCTTTAATAAACCAATCAACATCTTTATACTTTGGATATTGTCTTGGAGGCTTATTATAAAATGATTTTTGGGATTGATGAACATTCACAGGGTCTCTATAAATCCATATAATCCGAACATCGTAATTTTTGTATTCTTCAAGAACATCACTAACACTTCTGATCCTAGATTCATTTATTGGTTTTAATAAAATTGGTCTTAATGATTTATGAATTAAAGGTCTAATCTTCTTCTTAGGCCTTAGATAATAATCCACAAAAAACTCATTGTTTTTATGTTCATTGAAAGCGTTTACTTTAGAATCATTTGATAGTGATTCCCGAAGAGCATTTGTACCTGAACGATTTACTCCCATTATCATAATTATTTTTTTTGTCATTTTAGAACAGAGCATATATAAATGGCGATAAAGGACTGCTTTGACTTACTATAATGAGAAAGCCGAATAATAAGAGAATGATCATTATAGGAGCAAGCCACCAAGCTTTGTTTTCTTTCATAAAAATCCACACTTGTATTATTAAAGGTTTATTTTTTGACATTTTGCTTTTTATAGATATAAACTATTAGCCTTTTTATAAATCTTTTTCGTTTTATTTTGCTTTTTTCCTCCCTATCATCATAAATAATCCGCCTGCTTTGTACTCTTTAAAAATCCATTTGAACTGTATGATTGCGTGTTCCCACCATTTTCCTTCTTTTGTTTTAGAAAATAGTTTTTCACATTCTCTAGGCCATACTTCTTCATTTAAAGCGATTTTGTTTGGAAAAGAATTGATGTATTCTATATTGTTTCTCTTGAATATCTTTAAAACCTTGCCAATACTTATGGTTGATTCGAAAGGGCAACGATACATATCATATCTCCACATATCTTTCTCTACTTTTGATTTGGCAATGTTATTAATATAAAAATCTAATTTTTCTATAAAATTAAAGCTGATTTTGTTAAGTGCTCTCAGTAACTTAGTTATTAGTCTCCCATAGGTGTTGTATAGGCCTATTATTATGTAACCATTTGGTTTTAAATATGTTATAATCTCTTCAAAAGATTTCTCGATGTTATAAGTATGGTGAAGTACTCCTATACAAATAATGTAGTCTGCTTTGTGATTAATCTTTAAATTGAAAAGATCTTGTTTTTTGAAATTAACATTTTTGAATCCAAGTTTTTTCTTCAGTTTGTTCGCGATTTTTAGAGACCTATCAGAAATATCGGTTCCCAGAATCTTTCTGTTTTTAATTCCAAGTAAACATGAGTGTCTGCCTGTCCCACAGCCGAAATCTATTATTTTAACATTTTCAGGAATCTGGTCTGCTAATAGTTTACCATAAGTATTTGCATAAAAATAAAGCGATTCTTTACTATTATAATTATCCAAATCAAAACCAGGGAAAGGATATTTATTGTAGAACTCGCCAATTAGTTTATTTATCTTTTTTTTCTTCATATTATCAAACTAGGTTAATGATTTTTTGAAATATACTATTTGCTATTATTCTATGCCCTTTTGCATTCGGATGTGGATCTTCATATGAGACCCAAATGTTTTCAAGAGTTTCATTTTTAAATTTAGGCAATAGATTTATATATGTTATGGTTGAGTTATTTATTATTTCTCTCTCAATGAATTGATCAACTTCTTCGAAAGGATAGTTTTTGAATTCATGGAATTCTGGAATGTTCACAAATATAAAATAGATTGAGTTATTATTTGCGATTTGAATCATTTGGTTTAATGTTCTTTTAAGATTATTTCTTAATTTTTCATCTTTATACAAGTTTAAATAGTAATTTTTATAGTTAGTTTCTCCCCTATATTTTAGCTTAATAATTTTATCATATACAAATGCATACAAATATGAATTTCTTTCAAGCCAACAAACTATTTCAGAGCAGTAATATATTTCTTCAATGTCATTAATATAGAATCCTAGTATTACCATATCTGGTTCTAGTTTAAGAAGTTTTTTTAATGTAGCTAGTTCATTTATAGCATTATAATTGCCAACACCCGTGTTTATTACTTCGTATGTTTGGTTTGTGTTTTTGTTTAATAATGTTTCAAGAACTTTTGGATATGTGTTGTTGTATTCTACTCCCCATCCCATTGTTATTGAATCTCCTAGAATTAATATTCTTTTAATCCCTCTTGGTTTTGGAATTTTGTATTCTTTATTTGCTCTTAATCCTAGTGAGTTTGTTTTTATTTCAACTCCATACAAGAAACTAGTCTTGTTTGGAACGTGTTCATGACCTAAGCCTGGATAAGAAGATTTCTGTTTTAATTCAGAAGAATATCTCCACATCTCTGTATTATAATTTGAATACAAAGAATAAGTGCTGCGTAGTAGTATTTCTAGAAGGAAGATAACCACTAATGTAGTGATTATAAACAGTGATACTTTTTTTAAAATTGGTGTTTTTTTTTTAGCCATTTGTGTTTATTGTTTTTGCTATTTTTTGTGCTAGTTTTTTGTTTAGTTTCGCGTTTGGGTGACCGTCTCCTGATATTCTATATTCTTCGTAGTAGTTTTTTGTTGGAAGATTATATTCTAGTATGTTTATGTTGTTTTCTGTTAGTAGTTTTTTTAGTTCTTTACTTTCTTTCTTTTCAGTAATCAATGGGTGTATTAGTACGTAGAATGTTCCGTTGAATTTTTCTTCGTATATTTCTTTGCTTTTTTCTATTATTTTGTATGTTAGGTATGTGTGTGTTTTTCTTTTTGGTGGTAGGTTTATGTTGTAGTATTTTATTATGTTTGATTTTCTTAGTGTTTTGTATATTTTTGTTGTTATTGGTCTTCCTGTTTTGAAGCTTCCTTTTCTTTGTAGTTCGTTGTTTTTGTTTAGTTTGTAGTATGGTTGTTTCCATTGATATCTGTATGACCAGTACATATCTCCTATTGTTCTTCTTATGTGGTCTGGTATGAATATGTATATTGCTTTTCCTCCTGTTTTGTTTATTTCTTTTGTGAAGTTTTGTTGTTCTAGTTGTGTTAGCATTTGGTGTGTTCCATATCCTCCTAGACCGTAGTTGTATACGTCGAACTTTGTGAAATTTGTTAAATAGTAGTTTAGTGTTTCGTTGTCTTCTAGTCCTGCTCCGAAGACGAATGATCCTCCGAACAGTATTAATGGCGGTCCTTCTTTGTGCTCATTTTTTCTTCTTCCAAATTCATCTATGGAGTAAGTCACGTTGTATATGATACTTCCGTTATCATACATTTTTAAAACGTTCTGTATAAGGTTTGGAATGCCTCTAAATCCAAGGTTTTCATCCATTATTCTATAGTCTGCTTTTCTTGTAATTGTGATTGTTCTTTGGTGTGTGTTTAATTGATAAAAACTGCTTTCTATAAAACCTATTGCTATGATTGTTATTATTGTTGTTAGTAATATTTTTTTTATGGTTTTGTTTTTTAGTATGTGTGAGATTGTTTTAGTTATTTTTTTTATCCAATTTTCTGATTTTTTTCTTGCTTTTTTTTTTATAGTTATGATTCCTGTACACAATAAAAACATATCAAATATTATAACTTTCACTAGATTTCCTTGGTCTAGTTCTTTATCAGGACTAAAAAAGTATTCAACCACAAAAGGATTAAGAACTAACGCAATCAATATAATCAAAGAACCTATTATTTTATATTTTCTATCTTTCAAAATCCAACCCCCTCTTTCTCGTTTTAAAAACAATTTTTTTATAAACTTTTTCATTGCATGTAGGATTACTGTCAACTTGATTTGTTGTCTTTTATGATAAAAATCTCTGCTTTATTTTTTTATAGAAACTAATAAATGAATTAAACACTTAATTTATATTCTCAACTACAACAATATTTATATATGACAAATTGTTTTATTTGTTCGACCAAAAAGGTATTTTTATGCAAACAAATTATATTGGTATTTCAAAGACAGAAAATCTGTTATTAAGTGAGCTTCTTAAGTATAAAAAAGATGTGTTTACAATAAAAGACATTAACTATTTGCTTAGTTACAAAGATTTACAGAGCTATAAACTCATAGAAAATTTAGTAAGAAAAAAGATTGCATTCAGACTTTCAAAAGGCAGATACTTCATTGATTACATGTATAAAAGTACTGATTTGTTTTCAATAGCCTCAAATATTGTTTGGCCCAGTTATGTCTCTTTCTGGATTATGCTTAACAAATATGGCTTTACTGAACAGGTACCAGTAGAGATTGCTGTGGTTACAAATAAGAGCAGAAAATCTATAACGCTTAAGAATGCTAGAATTGTTTTCATAAATTTTCCAAAAAAAAGGTTTTTTGGATATACACATACCGAAAATTTTGTATTTGCTAATAGAGAAAAAGCGCTGATTGACTCGCTTCACATACCTAAATATGCGGGTGGCATCGGTGAGATTTTCAAGTGCTTGTATAATGCTTGGAATGAGATAGACCATAAAGTATTGATTAATTACGCGTTAAGAATGGACAACAAATCATTGCTGAAGAGATTAGGATTTTTAATAGAGAAAGCAGAATTAGATATAACTAAGCCATTGTTGGCAAAACTCAAGAAGAATTTAAGTAAAAGCTATTCAAAATTAGACCCTTCTTTTAGTAAAAAAGGAGAATACAATACGAAATGGAAATTGATTGTTAATTTGGATAACCTATTTGAGTGGAGGCAGAGCCTATGATTGATAGATTCGAACTTGAAAAGATTAGAAAACAAAGAGGATTGTCTTTGTATCAGGCAGAAAAAGAATATTTTCTTACAATATTTCTTTTTTCCATTTCAAAAATATCAGACAGATTCATATTCAAGGGCGGTAGTTGTTTAAGGTTAATCCACGGATATGTGAGATTTTCAGAAGATTTGGATTTTAACGCTTATTTGAGTGTGAAAGATATTGAGAAGATTGTTAGAAAGGGTTTTAGTGCTTTTACCGAGCTCGGAATTGAGTATGAAGTGATTAATGAAGAATTATTTGAGAGTAGCTTTACTATGAAGATTAGATTTAAAGGACCACTTTACGTTGGCAGAAGGGATTCTACTAATACAGTAAGAATAGATGTTGGAAAAAGAAAAACAAAGCTTACAAAGCTTAGTCAGCTCCAGAAGATGTACCCTGATATTCCTGCCTTTTTCATTAAATCTATGGACAAAAAGGAAATTCTTGTAGAAAAATTATTGGCAATCTTTTCAAGAAGTAAAGGAAGAGATTTATATGATATCTACTACTTATTGGAAGAAGGTATAGAACTCGACTTGGCACTTCTAAAGAAAAAATTAGCTGAACAAAAATTAAAGTTAGATTTTAAGATAAAGTGTAGTAGGATGAAATACGAAGATGATATTAAAAAATTAGTAATCCAGTACCCCTCATACGATGAAATACTATCAAAGTTTAATAAAGATATACTTAGCAAGATAAAAAGATTATAATAAAACAAATTATTCTTCAGATTTTTTGTATTTTGGATAGCAGTAACTAAATCATGACAAAAGAACACTTAATTTATATTCTCAACTACAACAATATTTATAAGTAGTTTGAACATTTATAAACTAATATGAACATATATAAGGCTGATTGAAATGTTGATAAGTGAATCGATGCAGAACATAATAAGGGTGTTGCTAAATAAGAAAGTAAAGTCTGTTAGAGAGTTGTCAAAAGAAGCAAATACCTCGTTAGGTATAACCTCCAAGATAGTTAATCAACTAAAAATCTCTGATTACATATCAAAAAGATTTGAAATAAAAAATAAAAAAAGATTATTAGACTTTTTTGCATATTCTTTTTCCATTAATGAACTAGAAAGAATCGAATTTGTAGCAGCAGAGAGACCACAATACATAATAAAAAAAATAGCAAATATCGCAATTAAAAATGATTTAGAGTATGCATTTACATTATTTTCAGCAACAGAAATAATAAAGCCTTATGTGGCACCGAGTGAAACACATTTTTACATATTAGAAGAGGAAAAAGATGAATGGGAAAGAATTCTGCCAAAAAACAACATTCTTCCAAGTCAAAGAGGAAATGTTCTCCTGTTAATAGTTGACAGAAACTATTTTTATAATATGCGAGTAGTTGATGGTATAAAAGTTGTATCCTTATCCCAACTCTATGCAGACTTAATGTCTTACAAAGGCAGAGGAGAAGATGCTGCCAGAGAGCTGATTGAAAATGTATGATATATTAGAAACTGAAATATCTTTTGAAATCTTGAAAAAAATAGTTGATGAATGTAAAAAAATAAAAATAGGACTCATAGGAGGTTGGGCCACATATTCTTTTGTAAATGATAATTACAAAAAGGCCTTTGGTATAGAATACTTGAGAAGCAGGGATATAGATATATTCGTTGATTCAAAAGATACATTGAAATTTAGAAAAATAATAGAAAAATTAGGATTTGAGAAAAGCGCTTACTATTTTAGATATGAGCTGATCTACGACAGAGAAGAAAAGAAATTTATTAAAAAAAATGTAGCAAATAAAAAACAGATATATAACCTTATTTACGTCTTTTTGGATGTTTTTTCTAACAAAAAAAGTAAACTTGACGCTTGGATTATAGAAGAATTAAGCAAAGCAAAACTCAAAGTTGTCAGCAGTATACCTTTAGTAGATATTAAGACCTTGCTAAAACTAAAATCCTTTTCCTTGTTTGAAAGAGAAAAACTGGATAAAGAATTAAAAGACGGATGCGACTTGTATGCCCTTTTGATGTATTCAGAAGAAAAAATTATTCTAAGTCAAAAAATAAAAAAAGCAATTGAAAAAATAATGAAAAGAAATGACTTATGTGAATTCATAGCAGAAAATGTTTTGAAGGACATGCTAAAGGTAGGTATTGTTAAGGCTACTCTAAGGAGTATTCTGAGAAAAGATGATTAATTTAATCTATTAAACTCTCAATATATTTCAATACCTCTTCTTTACATTCTTCAACTGTCTTGTTCTCAGTATCAAGTATCAAGTCAGGGGTTTCTGGCTTTTCAAAAGGATCGCTTATCCCGGTAAAGTTTTTTATCAATCCTTTTTCTGCCTTCTCATACAATCCTTTGTAATCTCTTTTTTTACAAGTCTCTAATGAGGCTTTCACATAGACTTCGATAAAAGTGGCTTCTTTTTCTAACTCTTTTCTTATCTTTTGTCTAACTGATTCATATGGGGTTATGAAAGATGATAAAACAACCACTCCGTTTCTAGCTAATATTTTCGCTATGAAGGTTGCTCTTTCCAAGTTTTTCTCTCTATCTTTTTTGCTAAACCCCAAATCTTTAGTAATATGTTTTCTGAGTATATCGCCGTCTAGCCTTTCACATCTTATCTCTTTTTTTCTTAAGACATCACTAACAGCATCAGCAATAGTGGTTTTTCCTGCAACTGGCAATCCTGTAAACCATACCACAATACCTTTTTTAGATAAGTAATCCTCTAAAACCTTATCTGCGCCAGGAGCCAACAATTTTTTCCAAGAGTCATCACCTTCATCTATCTTAGTTCTAATGTCGCTAGCAGAAATTTTCTTTAGTTCAGGAATCACTTCAATTTCACAGACGTCGTAACCAACACCTCTACCATAATTAATGCTTTCAATATCATCTATGATCATTATTTTAGCATCAACTTTAAGCTTTTTCATACAAGCCTGAATCATTCTTTTTCTGACTTCAGCAGAGTAAGAATCATAATGAGTGTCTCTTATTAGGATTAATAAAGGCACTCCTTCGTCTATCTTCTTCTGCATCAAACTCAAGTGTCCTTTATGAAAAGGAGCAAACCTGCCTATAAAAACAGCTCTTTTCAAAATATCCCTCCAGTTTTTTTGTTTAAAAACAACTCCTTTATAAAAATTTGTATCTGTTTCTAGTTAAATAAATTATAACAAAGAAAAGTTTATATACTCCTTACTTTATTAACCATTTTTAGAGGTGTTGTTCATGAATCCTGCTTTTGTATCATTAATTGCAATCGTCATAGCTATTCTGTGCATAGTACTAGCTTTTAGGTTTGGAAAGGTTTTTTTCAAAGTATTTACAGCAGTGTTTTTTGTACTTGTTGTTGGAGCAATCATCTTTGGCGCTCTAGTTGCTAGTGATGCTATGAACTTTAAAGAAGGTGTTTCTAGAGGGAGCAGTTTGTTCTTGTTAGAAAAAGAAGATGATGTCTTGGCAGCTGTTGTTTTAAAGCCTGTTTTTAAGAAGACAGGTGCAGATATATACAAGCAAAGAATTGTGAATGTTAGCACAGAAGATATAAAGGCAAAAGGTCATCTGCAGACTAGGGAAGAACAGGAAGAATCAGAGATTCCGTTCAAGTTTCCATCTGAAAACGAGTTTAATAATTTCAAAGATAATTATAAGGAAGGAGATTTAGATGCAATATCATCTTCTTATTACAAGCTGTTCATATTTGACGCATCTATATTTGAGGGTAGAGAGGATGAAATTCTAAGCTTCGGAGAATTAGAATTCAGTATAGGTGAAGGTCTTAGTGTACTAGAGTCTGATAATCCATTCAACACACTTGTAGAGTTAATCTCTGAGAAGGAAGGTATGTTAGTTCAGGATGTTGAGGATGCCATAAATGAAAATCTGGAAGGTAACATAAGAGGGGTAGTGTTTGCCTTGATGTTAGGAAATGTGATAGGAGAAAACTTCAGAGACATAATGCCTCTTATGGGTTACTTCAGAGAAAAAACCATCACTGTGTATCCTAAGAGCATTATGTTTTCAGTTCTAGGAGGAGTACCTGAGTCATTAATGCAGGTTGTCCTCGAAAATATGAAGTTGGAGGAGTAAATGGGTTTTTTCAGAAAGCTTAAATTCTGGAAGAAAGACGAGGAGCTTGGCTTGGAAGACGATTTGAATATTGATTCAAGCACAGATATGGCTGACCGGTTAGGACTCGAGCCTGGTAAGGATGAACTACTTGAAAGAACAGGAGAATCAACTGTTGATCAACCTTTGAGTCTCCAGAAAAAATCAGACTTTGAAGAAGTACCTAAACAGGAGAGTTATCTTTCACCAAACAAGGACTTTGAGCTAATATCCTCAAAGCTTGACACTATCAAGGCAGAACTGGATGCTATGAACCAAAGAATCCAAAAGATAGAGAAGCTTGCAGAGAAATCATCTGAAAAAGACAAGAAGAAGCCAGTATGGTGAGGAGAAAAAATTTTCTAATATTCTTGGCCTTAGTCATAGTTGACCAGCTAGTAAAAATAATAGTCTCTGTTACAAACCCTTCGATAGACCTCAAAATCTTTGCAATAACACTTGTGAAGAACACAGGGGCTTTATGGGGTTTATTCAAGGATTCGAACACTGCATTTATCTGGATATCATTGATAGCTATAGGAGTTTTGATGCGGGTATATGACAAGATACCTGACAAAGCATTTATCTTTTTTGTAATGCTATTCTCAGGCATCATAGGTAATTTAATAGACAGAGTGTTCAGAGGCTTTGTCGTGGACTTCATAGATTTCAAGATATGGCCTGTTTTCAACTTTGCAGATGCATTCATAACAATAGGTGTTATAGGACTGGTATTTTTTCTTTGGAAGGAGAAATAGCTTAACTGAACTCATCAAATTCGTCCAGCTTGTCAAGATATCCTTTGTTCTTAAGCCACTGAACCTGTGTTGGTTTGTATTTAAAGATTATGTCACCCTTTTCATCGCCACCAAACTCCCAAGGCTCGACAAGAACAATGTTTCCTTCCCTGACCCAGAGTCTCCTCTTCAAACGACCTGGAATCCTGCATATGCGAGTCTTTCCATCAAGGCAGCGAATAGAACACCTGCTACCACCGAGTCTCCTCTCAAGGATGCCGATAGATTGGTTACCACGGGGGAGCTTTACCCTGCGGATTTCTTCCTGTATTTGCTCTTCAGTTTTGACCTTGTTCTGAAATTTCCTGACCATGGTCGAGAAGAAGAAGAGGCCTTTTAAATATCTTACGAAAAATTATTAAACAGGTATTAATTCGAGCCAAGTATGGACTTAAATCTTCCTAAGGCAAGAACCCTGAAGAGAGATGCATCCATCCTTAAAAGATTAGTAGCCTTTATTCTTGACTTGTTGATTGTCAACATTGTTATAGTATCTCCGTTCCAAAAGGTATTCTACAAAGTAATAGATCCTAGTTTTTCAATAATGGAAACCATTAATCAGATGCAGGCATCAATAACAACAGGTGTCTACTCTGCGCTGTTTTTCATAGGGATACTCTCTCTTGCCTACTTCACATTCTTTCAATTAAAGATAATGCAGACACCTGGTATGATGATACTAAAGATAAGAGTAGAAGGAGAACTGACATTCTTTAAAGCTCTGCTTAGAAACCTATTTATACTTCCATTCTTCCCATTCTACATACTTTGGATAGTTGAACCAGTACACCTGCTGATTAGAGGGAGGAGATTTTTAGAGGAGATAACAAAGACTAAAACAGTGGAGGAGATAGTTTATTAAGATGGTGAAGCAAAAAGCAAAATCAAACAACAAGATAAAAATTACTGTTATAATACTAGTTGTTCTGTTCTTGATTAGCTGGTTTATATCAACGATTATATCTTCTTTCTCAGAGGAGACTAGTTATGGAAATGTAGTACTTATACCTGTGAAGGGTATGATAACCTCTGATGGTGTGGATTTCTTCTCTTTGGCAACTACTTCCTCAGCAAGGACAGTTGGTAAGATAGAAAAGGCAGCTGAGGATGACTCAATAAAAGCTGTTCTTTTCGAGATAAACAGTCCTGGTGGAGGAGCAGTGTCCAGTGAGGAGATAGTTAAAGCGATTGAAGAGCTCAACAAAACAACAGTTGCGTGGATAAGAGAGGCTGGAGCGTCAGGAGCTTACTGGGTGGCAGCTGCAACAGACCAAATCTTTGCAAGTAAGATGTCGATAGTTGGCGGTGTAGGTGTGTTATCATCTACTCTTGAGTTCTCTAAATTCTTGGAAGATCATAACGTGAGTTATAATAGGCTGGTAGCAGGGGAGTACAAGGATATCACAAGCCCTTTAAAAGAGATGACTGATGAAGAGAAACAGTTACTCCAAGCTAAGATAGACTTGATACATGAATACTTTTTACAAGAAATAGTAAATCTTAGAAACTTGGAAGAGGATGTCGAGAAGGAGATAGGCTCAGGCATATTCTACATAGGCCTAGAAGCTTTAGACTTAGGATTGATTGATGAAATTGGGACAAAGAGAGATGTTATAAAATACTTAGAGGAAAAACTAAACACTACAGTCACTATAAAGAGTTATGAGGAGAAGAAATCTTTTTTCGAAATCCTAAGTAGCCTAATGAGTGAGCAAAGCTTCCATTTAGGGCGAGGAATCGCAACTTTTTTAAAGGATAGGGGCTCTATAATAACCACTTAACCTCTCATTTACAAAAAGTATTGAGAATTAATACTTTTTGAAATCGCAAAAACTATTAGTTTTTGAGACACAAAACCTTAAGGGTTTTGTTGTTCAAAAATCCGATGGATTTTTGTAATATTCATGTCCATCAAGAGAGAAGTAAAAAAGGAAGAGAAGAAGCTAAAGCAGAAAACATGTGTAGTTTGCAAGGGACCAGCTGTGTTCTGCATGAGAGGACTACCTGAGAATACTTACTGTAAAGATTGCGCTAAGGATTACTTTAAACTTCTAGGATATTTAGACAAGCTTTAGATGAATGGAACATCTTTCTCTGATTTTATACCATATACAAAAACATAATTCCAGAACAAAGCTTTCTTCTTTATAACTCTGACAGAGAATCCTGCTTCCCTGAATAGCTCCTCTATCTTCTCGTTCGAAGACAACCACTCAACATTTGGTAATACCCAGAAGAAATCTACATATTCAGCAAAGAAAACCCTTCCGTTCTCAGGCAAGACATCCTTTATATCTGATAGGATCTTCTTGATGTTCTGCATGTAACCCATCATCCCGACAGAGAAAACCATGTCAACATACTTGATATTTGGATGGACTCTGCTAACGTGATGCTCATCATGTATGACTTCAACATGCTCGTACTTTCTCTTTTTAAGTCTTTTCTCAAGTATCTTGATGTTTCTCTTGCTCAAATCAGTAGCGTAGACTTTTCCATTAGGACCTACAGCCTCTGCGAGGTGAAGTGTAAGCGTGCCAACACCTGAGCCATAATCCAAGACGTGCTTGCCTTTGATATCTTTGAATAGCGATAAAATATCCTTTCTAACAGATTTTGGAAGCAGAAGATTCTCAAGGAACAGGTTGAAGAAAGCAAAGTAATTGTTTATCTTTATAATAGCATCGGGGTCATAGTAGAACAATAATAGGAAGTATATTGGTATTCCGAATATGATGAATGATGCGCCTATCTTGAGCACTTGTACTGCGCCATGAACATTAGTAACCCAAAAAGCAACCAACCCAAGCATTATGAATATTATGATTAGAGGCCCCGTTTTTCCAAAGGCAACCTTGTAAGGTCTTTCGACTTCAGGCATCTTAAATCTTAAAATGACAAGACTTAGTAATGTTAAGGAGTAAATAATAAGGACTAGAGGCAACAGCAACTCTAAGAGAGTCTCGTAGGAGCCTGCCCCAATAACAACTATTATACTTGTCAGGATTGTTTGGAATATTATGGCTACATGAGGAGTATGGTGTCTTGGATGGATTTTAGCACACTGTGAAAGAAACAATTTATCCTTTGCCAATGCAAGGATTAGTCTTGGAGATGAGACAATCCAGCCAGCAACGCTTCCGATGATTGAGAGATAGACAAGGATTGTGAAAACACTTTTTCCAGCCTCACCATAATGGAATACTGAAAGGTCTGTTAGAGGAGCTTTTGAAACCGAGAAGATCTCCCAATTAATAGCGCCTAAAGAAGTAATGACAAACAATACACAGATGATTGCGATGATTATTGTTCCTGTTACAAGTGCCTTTGGGATGACTTTTGTAGGATTCTTAGTCTCCTCAGATAGGAAAGTAGCTGTTTCCCAACCAAAGAAAGTCTCTGCGATGAAGAATATTGCTATGAAGACTGCAGGCCAGGAATGAGTGAAGAAAGGAATCATGTTATTGAAATTCATTGATAGAACGCCTGGGAAAATAAGACTAAAGATAGACATGAGTGTGATAATAGCGAAAGCTACCAGCATAACTGCGCTTGTCTTCATTCCATTATAGGCCATGAAATTGAACAACAGTATGAAAAAGAGACTTATAGTAATCTTCAAAATTTCTGGCATAGCCGGGTTTAGATACCTGATAGCCCCAACAACAAGCATGGCTATAGTGATATTACCTGCTATGAGAGTCATCCATCCTACGATGAAGGAAGTAAAGCTTCCATAAGCCTGCTTGCAGAACTCATAAATACCCCCTGATTTTGGAAACATGCTTGCTAGCTCACCAAAGCACATGGCGATGTAGATGGCTATAATTGAAAGTACAAGCCAAGATATTATTGACATTGGTCCTGCAATCTTTGCTCCAATCGCAGGAAGAAAGAAAATACCAGTACCCATAATTGAGTTAATAGTTATAAGCAGAATAACTGGAAAACTTAGTGTTCTTTTTAACTCAGCCATGTTCTTGTCTAATTTAGTTTATTCTATATAAATAATTAGTTCAATTCGTTAGTGGTAATCGATACAAGATAACTTTTTAAAACAAAATCATTTCCGAAAGAGCATGAAGACATACTTTGTGGAAGCAAAATATAAGGAAAGAGTTGATATACCTAAAAGTGTCTTGGAAAAGTTGCCAGAGAAAATAATGTTCTTCATGACAGCGCAGCTGATAGACCAGAGAGATGATATTATAAAACAACTGGAGAAATCAGATAAAAAAGTCCTGTTGATAAAGCCAAGGCATACAATCCAGAAAGGACAGCTTCTTGGCTGCGACACAGAGAGGATTGAGGGAGATTTTGATGCTTTCTTCTATGTTGGCGATGGATTGTTCCACCCACAAGCATTGATTATAAAGAATGATAAGCTAGTACACATCTACAATCATGTGGAGAACAAGTATTCTAAGCTGACAAAGAGATATGCGACACTCATAAGAAAGAGACTCGATGCCACAAAGACAAAGTTCTTAATAAGCAAGAACATCGGTGTCTTGGTAACGACAAAGCCAGGCCAGAACAAATTGTTACAATTCATGAAAATAAAGAAAAAATACCCAGACAAGGACTTCTATTTTTTGGTGAATAACAACATAGAGTTTGACAGACTAGAAGACTTCCCATTTATAGACTGCTTTGTAAACACGGCCTGTGAAAGGATAGCATATGATGACTACCCGAAGTTCAAAAAGCCGGTGCTGAACTTTGAAGATTTGCCATGAATGATTCTAAAAAGTCATTAAGAACTCTGAATTTTTTCTTCGAAATGTTGTACTAAAATTCAACCCTAACGATGAGTTTAACAATGATTATATTCAATTGATTTCTGGCTCCTTTTAGATTTTTTTGTAGATATTTCTTCTATGTCCTATATACAGAATCAATATTACAATTTCTTTATCTTTAATATCTGCAATTATTCTATACTTTCCAACTCTGAGTTTGTATAAGAACTTTCTTGTTAACCTTTCAAAGTAATGATGAGGATCTTTTTTTGTTTCTTGTAATTTTTTGAATATTCTAGAACTGATTCTTCAAGGTCTTAAAAAAGAAACCGAAAGAGTGATGAGCGGATTAGCTCAGATAGAAGAATCTTTAGTCGAGATCCAGTAGTACGTTCTTGAAGGTCAACTTGATAGGGAGAGGCTGTTGAATGATATTCAAAGGATAAGGTATAAAATTAGAGAGCTTGAACACGTGGATCGTGAAGAGTTCCAAGAAGAAGAAACTGTTTCTAATCCGATGTTAAGACTCAAAGATTTGTTAGATAGGGCTGTATAGAATTACTTACTCGCGTCTGCTTGTCTTTCAAGCTCTAACTTCTTGGCTATAGCGTTTGAACTCTGGCTTAACTGATAGGCTGCTATGATTTCATCAGCAAGGCATGTTTCTGCTTTTTTCTTAGAATTAAAGGCTTTCTGATAAGCACCCTGTGTCATCATTCTCAGGGCAACGTCAATCCTTCTCTGCGGTGAGCACTCAACAGATTTTGGGTAGCGAGCTCCACCGTATTCAATCGCAACAATCTCTTCTCTTGGTGCAGAGTTCTCCAAGGCCTTGACAAACACCTCTACAGGGTTTTTCTTGAGCTTCTGCTCAATAATCTTGAAAGCTTTCTCAACCAACCCGTAAGCAGTGGTTGATTTACCAGTGCACAAGCCGCTTGTAATCTTGTGCTTCTTACCCTTGTGGCCTGGGTTCATAACCTTGTTGATAAGTCTTTCAACTATGAAAATCCTTGACTTGTGAAATCTGTTACCAGCGTATCTCGCGCCTGTCCTTGGTACAAAGACTGGTTTGATGTTTATGTATCTCTGTAATCCAGGATCCTCAACTTTTATATTCGAGCAATCCCACCTGTTAAAAGCTTCTACTTGAGCCATGGCTCCGTGGAATAATAGACTATTTATAAAAGTTTTGATGAATAAAATTTATAAAACCACGCTGTTTCCAAGCGTTTAATGGCTGGAAAGAAGAAAGAGGAATTATCCCCTGAGATTAACATAGGATTAGTTGGCCATGTAGACCATGGAAAGACAACCTTGACAGAGAAATTATCAGGAAAATGGACTGACACTCATTCTGAAGAAATCAAAAGAGGGATAACAATAAGGCTTGGTTATGCAGACGCTATTTTCAGGAAATGTCCAAAATGTAAGGGTGAAAATGCTTATACTGTTAAGGAAACCTGTGAGAAACACAAGGTTAAAACAAAAGTTATTAGGATGGTGTCATTTGTTGATGCTCCAGGGCATGAAAGTCTTATGGCAACGATGCTCTCAGGAGCTAGGATAATGGATGGCGCTATTCTTCTGATAGCAGCAAACGAGAACTGCCCGCAGCCCCAGACAAGGGAGCATTTGATGGGTTTGCAGATTGCAGGTATAAAGAACATAGTAGTTGTTCAAAACAAGATAGATGTTGTGACAAAAGAAAGAGCATTGAGAAACTACAAGCAGATAAAGAAATTCTTGAAAGGAACAGATTATGAGAAGGCACCAATAATACCTGTGAGCGCACAGAAAGGAGTCAATGTTAGTTTTTTAATAGAAGCAATAGAGAAACAGATTCCTACTCCGAAGAGAGCTGCAGGCAAAGAGCCTATGATGTTTGTGGCAAGAAGCTTTGATATAAACAAGCCAGGTCTCAAGCCAAAGGATTTGAAAGGAGGAGTTATTGGAGGCGCGTTGTTTCAAGGAGGCATAAAGATTGGTGACAGGATAGAGGTAAGACCTGGCCGTGTAGTTGAGGAGCAAAACAAGGTTGTTGCCAAACCAATATTCACAAAAGTAACTTCTTGCATGACTGGCGGACATCCTGTCAAGGAGATAGGTCCGGGCGGCTCAGCTGCCATAATGACAACCTTGGATTCAAGTGTTGTAAGCTCAGACAAACTTGTTGGAAACCTTGTAGGGTTGCCTGACAAGCTACCACCTGTCTGGACTAATCTGACATTAGAGATGAACCTGTTAGATAAGGTTATTGGAAGTGAGCAAGAACTTGATGTTGAACCGGTAAAGATGAATGAGATATTCATGCTGAATGTCAACAGTGCAGCAACAGTAGGGTTTGTCGAAGAACTTGGCAAAGACCAATTCAAATGTCGCCTGAAAAAACCAATCTGCGCAGAAGTCGGCAGCAAAGTAACTATAAGCAGAAGAGTAGGCACAAGGTTTAGACTGATAGGTTATGGTGTTATTAAGGAATAGGCTTCAACTCACCCACTCCTGCTTTCTCTGCATATGTTCTCCAAACACCTGAACATTTGTTTCTGTAAGAACAGGCATCACATTTCTTGTCGAAGTATATCCTGTCAGAGCTGACATTGTTCGGCACTACTTTGTACCTGTACTTCTTTTTCAGCATGCAGCAGGGTATCTGGAAATATGTTACTTGGACATTGTTTCTTTCAAAGATTTTGGTTGCTTCCTCAACATAAGGTATTATCTCTGAGTTCTTAACGAAAACAGCGTCAATGTTCCTCTTGGCATTGCCTATAAAGTCAATTGTGAAGATTACTGTTTTTCTAAGCTCTGGAAACTCTTTTACCAAGAACTTAGCAATTGCCGGCAAATCTTGATAGTTCATCTTATGGATTACTTCCCTTATCTGGAATCTTACGCCGTACTTCAGCATGTTTTTAATACCGTCATATGTTCGTTTAAAGCTTCCCTTTGTCCTGGTTATTGCGTCATGCTTCTCAGGGGTTGAGCCGTGGAATTCTGTGGTGACGTAAACCTTGGGATACCTTGCAACTCTTTTAGTAAAATCTGGGTCAGCAAAGGTGGTAGCGTTAGTGCTTAGATGAATATCATTGTCAGGATGCCTCTCACCAATGTAATCCAGAATCTCAAAGAAATCCTTTCTTATAGTGGGCTCACCGCCAGTCATAATTACATTGCCGTCTACATCTCCGAGATTGTTAATCATGGACTTTGCTTCTTCAAAAGAGACCATGTAAGTCTCTTCAGGAAGCTTGTAAGTGCACATAATACAGCAATTATTACAAGCAAATCCTAAATTAAAAATAGCTCTGGAGTCAACAACCATGAAAGGTGTGAAAGAATGGTTATTTTTATATATTTCCTCGTTTTTTTCGCGTAATATGTTAAATCAACTAAAAAAAGAACTTCAAAAACTTTCTAATCCTAAGAAAGCTGCAATAATGCAAAGGTTCTTCAAGACAGGACCTGGAGAGTATGGCGAAGGAGATGTGTTTATAGGACCGACAGTGCCTGAGCAGAGAAGCATTGCAAAGAAATACATCGATCTTGACTTCAAAGACATACAGATTCTATTGAATAACAAAATTCATGAATACAGATTAACAGGTATATTTATCCTTGTCTACAAATTTCAAAGAGCAAGTGATAAAGAAAAAAAGAAAATCTACAATTTTTACATAAAAAACTTTGATAGAATCAACAACTGGGATTTAATTGACTGTACTTGTGACAAAATTCTTGGCCCATACATGCTAGAACATTCCAAAGAAAAAAAGAAGCTTTACAAATGGGTGAAATCAAGAAGATTATGGACTCGAAGAATTTCGATAATAACAACTTTTGAATTCATAAAGAACAACGAGTTCGAAGATACCTTGAAAGTTTCAGGAATATTGTTGCATGATGGTCATGACTTAATCCATAAAGCTGTTGGCTGGATGCTGAGAGAGATTGGCAAACGAGACCAGGCAGTAGAAGAGAGGTTCCTGAGGAAACATTACAAGCAAATGCCAAGAACAATGCTCAGATACGCAATTGAAAGGTTTGATGAGAAAAAGCGACAATTCTACATGAAAAAATAATTGTTACCCTTCTAGAATAGATAAATTTAAATAATTTAATGGTGTCCTTTTTTTCAAATATTTATAGGGGTGCTAATTTATGGGTGAATTTGATCAAGCAGAATTCAAAAGATTTGTTCTAGAAAGTGGTGTTGTTGGAATCTTTCCGAAAGAGAAACAATTGAAATCTAAAAGGATGTCTAATTGGTATGTCAATTGGCGTGATGTGACTAATGATCCTGCTTTGTTATACATTTTAGCTGAATATGTTATTAACTTTGCAACAGACAAAGGGATTGCAGGAAAGATTTTCTACGGAGTGCCTGAAGGAGCAACAAAGATTGGTGTTGCTATGAATCATATATTAGGACAAGAAATATTGAAAGCGCCTGGTCAAATGCTTGATTCTATAGAGCTTAGTGATATTGCAGAAGACATTATAGAACAAACTGGCAGACTAAATCCAAATTGTTATATAGGATATCCTGCAGATACCCCTGCTAAGGAATTGGCTTTGCTAACCCAACATGTTTTGTCAACCAAGAATAAATTTGCATCTGAAAAATTAATAATGCCAATGTTCAGGCAAGTAACAAAAACTCATGGAGATGAGAAAGATCAGCATTCTTATGTTGGAAAACCTGAAGGAAGAACTGTTTTAGTTATTAATGGTCCTTGGGCAAAAGAGAATAATTTTGAAGATTTGTTTGGTATTACAGGAACAGAGATTGTTGGAATTGTTTATACTGATATTGCCGAAGGAGTAATTGAAAAGAAATATGCGCCAGATGATGTCGAGGTTTTCTATGCAGATGGTGGAACTCTCATACTTAATAATCCCTCTGGTGTTGTAGAAGTTGAGGATGTTACAACAACTGGTGGTTCAGCAATAAAAAAAGCGTATGAATTAAGACAAGCTGATATAAAAGTTGAAGGAGTTATAGGTGTGACAAATAGGACAGAGTTAACACCAATTCCTGGATTGGATGATCCAGAAGTTGTTGCTGCTTTCAAAAAAATATATCAACATGCTACTGGATTGGAATACATTGGTGCAATGGGAGTTTCTGACGCTTTCGATCATATGGGAATTCCTTATCACGCTATGATTACTGCTCCAGAATTCTTGCCAGAAGCAGTCAAAGCAAGCGACAAATGTCCGGAATTAGTAAAAGCGATTGAAAGAGAATTCAAGACCTATGGATTACAATCATTGAAGTTGGGGGTGGAATAAAATGAATTATCTAGACAAATTAAGGGAATCAGCTAAAACAAACAACAGCATCGTTTGCATGGGTCTTGACCCTGTTGTTGAAGCGATGCCTGAACAGTTTAAGGGTATAAGAGAGTTTAATTTGTATCTTGGACAACTTTTTCATGAGATGAAAGAGCAAGGTGTTCTGCCTGGAGCATTCAAACCAAATCAAGGGTTCTATCTAAAGCATGATAGACCAAGAAGAACAAGAGACTTCTCTGGAAGTGTGGGTTTATCATTAGTTATGAACATGATTGAAGAGATTTTTCCAGGAACGCCAATAATTCTCGATTATAAAAGAGGTGATATCGCGAAGTCATCTGCCAACTATGGAATAGAAGGCTTTGATGTATGGGAAGCTGACGCTGTGACAGTATCGCCCTACATGGGAACAGATTCAGTGATGCCGTTTGGAGAGTACTGCAATGAAGAGCAAGGAAAAGGAGTTTATGTCTTAGATAGGACCTCAAATAAGGGAGCAAGAGATTTTCAGAATTTGATGTCGCAAGATTTGCCTCTTTACAAACATGTCGCTTCTAAGATAGTTGAATGGGCTGCAGACCATCCAGGAATTGGTGCTGTTGTTGGTGCAACTTCACCAGAAGAGTTGAGTGATTTGGCTGAGTTCTTCACTGGAAAAGATATTCCATTGCTGATTCCAGGCGTTGGTAGCCAGGGAGGAAGCGCAGAAGAAGTCTCCAGCAGATTAAGAGATGTAGGATATGGTTTGAGTATTATTAGAATAAACAGCTCAAGCGGTCTGACACATCCGTGGAAGAAACCGCCTGCACCAGAAGACTTTGCAAAGGTGTGCGTTGCAGAACTTCATAAACTCAACGAGCAAATTGGTTATACACCTTAATTTTTTTTATTTTACTTCAAAGAAATTCAGTTGTCCTTTATATGGAATTGGTTTTATTCTTTTCACATTCTTTAGTATGAAACCATATTTCCTGAATCCTAATCCTCTAGCCAGGTGTTTGTCGTCATCCTTATGAAAGTCTTTCTCATCTTTGTATTCTTTGACATCAACTAGCTCTGCCTTGCCAATCAAAGCGCCTGTCTGGAAATCCTTCAATCCAAACTCTTTCGCTGGTATCAAATCGATGTTCTTAGAGGCATGGATATAGAATTTACCTCTAAAATTAGTTTTCCATTTCCTGGTTTCTATCTTCTTCTTACCTTGCAGTATTAATTCTGCCCAAGGTTGTTTTAACGAAAGAGCTTTCATAAAATCAAGATATAAGAAAATTATATAAATAGTTTTTCATGTCTTTATTCAAATGGGGGAAATCGCTATTATAGGGGGATCTGGTTTTAAGGATTTTGAAAAACAGGGAGTTGTATTTCTGCAAAGACACGGTAAAAATATTCCACCACACAAAGTAGACCACAAAGCTAATCTTCTATCATTGAAGAACAAAGGTGTTGATACTGTGATTGGTATTTGTTCTGTAGGCTCCCTAAAACTTGGCATATCACCAGGTTCTATTGTGATTCCTAATGATTACATTAACCTGAAAAACATCCAGACATACCATGACTTAAAAGCAGCGCACATAACCCCTGCTTTGAATGAAGAGCTAAGACAGAAAATAATAACTGCCGCTAAGAAGATAAGCATGACTGTTGTGGAAAGTGGTATTTACATCCAAACAATCGGTCCAAGACTAGAGACAAAAGCAGAGATAAACATGATAAAAAACTATGCGGATATTGTTGGAATGACAATGGCTAATGAAGCAACATTGGCAAAAGAATTAGGAATTAAATACGCTGCTATCTGCTCAGTTGATAATTATGCAAATGGAATAACTAAAAAGCGATTAACCATTGAAGAAATAAAAAAAGCTCAAGATAAAAACAAAGAGAAAATACTTAGATTACTGGAGGCAGTATTATGAGCATACTGATAAAAAAAGCTTTGTTAAACAATAAAGAAACAGACATTCTTATCGAAGGAAATAAAATCTCACAGATTGGTAAAAACATCAACACAGAAGCAGAGTTTAAAATCGATGGCAGGAACAAAGCTGTTATTCCTTCTTTTGTAAACGCACATACCCATGCAGCGATGACTTTGATGCGCGGCTATGCTGATGACATGAAGGTGTTGGATTGGTTGCAGACAAAGATATGGCCTCTAGAAGAAAAGCTCTCTGAAAAAGATGTCTATTGGGGAGCAAAACTGGCTTGCTTGGAGATGATAAAGTCAGGAACGACTTTCTTCAACGACATGTACTGGCATTATCACGGAACAGCAAAGGCAGTAGATGAGATGGGCATGAGAGCAACAGTCTCTGCTGTGTTCATAGACTTATTTGACAAAGCAAAATCTGAAGAACAGATAAAACTGAACAAGAGGTTATTTCAAGAAACAAAAAAATACTCTGAAAGAGTAATCTTTGCTTTAGGACCACATGCAATCTACACTGTTTCCAAGGAGAGTCTGCAATGGATAAAAGAGTTCTCTGACAAAAATAACTTGTTGATACACATTCATCTCTCAGAATCAAAGAGTGAGGTTGATGACTGCATTGCAAAGCACAGGATGAGGCCAGTGGAGTATCTTGAAAAGATAGGTTTCTTAGGACCAAGAGTGGTTGCTTGCCACTCGATATGGTTGAGTGACAGAGAAATAAGGATCTTGAAAAAACACAATGTAAAAATTGCACACAATCCAGTTTCTAATATGAAACTTTCATCAGGTGTTTTCCCTTATGAAAAAATGAAATCATTGACAGTTGCTCTAGGAACTGATGGCTGTGCCTCAAACAACAATCTTGACATGCTTGAAGAGATGAAGTTTGCAGCCCTGCTTCAGAAATCACACACTCATAATCCAACACTGATGCCTGCTTCAGAAGCTTTCAGGATGGCAACCATAAACGGGGCCAAAGTTTTCAATCTAAACAGCGGGGAAATCAAAGAAGGAAAACTAGCTGATCTACTACTAGTAAACCTAAATGATATTCATCTTAACCCAAGACATAACCTGATATCAAACCTTGTCTACTCTGCAAACAGTAGTTGTGTTGACACAACTATCTGCAATGGAAAAATATTGATGCAGAACAGAAAAGTCAAAGATGAAGAGGAAATATTAGAGAAAGCCAACGAAGTAGCGTTTAACTTAACTAAAAAATAAAAATTAAAAAAATTACAAAAGAGAATTTTGTTCTTTTATTTTTCAACTAATTCAACTTTCTGCGCTTGAACTCCGCGCTCAGTTTTAGTAGGTTCAAAAGAAACTTGATCGTTTTCATTTAGGACTGTGCCTTCAGGTAATCCACTGTGATGTACGAAATAATCTTTTCCATCCTCTCCTTCTATAAAACCATAACCTTTTTTCAGGTTAAACCATTTAACTGTTCCTTTCATTTTTTCCTCCATTATATATTTAATTTAAAGTGATTTATTTGCTTCTTTTTAAAGTTTTAGATAAATTAGCTATTTTCTTGAGGTATAATACTATAAATCCAAGAATACCTGCCAAGATGACATAAGGTGTGATTCCTGCTTCATGATGTCCTTTTTTATTCATTTACACCTACAACTTTGATTTTGAAGTTAAGAGTTTTTCCAGCCATCAGATGGTTCAGGTCAATAGTTACTTCTTTGTCTGTCACGTCTGTTATAATTGCAGGCATCTGTTGCCCGTTTGGTAATCCGATTGCTAGCATCATTCCAGGCTTTACTTCTCTATCTTTTGGAAGCTGCTCCTTTGGTACTTTCTTGACTAGCTGAGGATTTCTGTCACCATAAGCCTCTGAAGGCTGTAATTTTATCTCTTTCTCCTCACCTTTCTTCATGCCTATAACAGAGTTGTCAAATCCTTTGATTACTTTGTTAGCTCCGACTTCGAACTCCAATGGCTTGCCATGCTTCTCAGAAGCGTCAAAAACAGTACCGTCATCAAAAGTTCCTGTGTACTCAACCTTTACCTTATCTCCTTTCTTAATACTCATAATATCAACTCCTTTTCTAGACTGTTTTATTGCTTCTTTTATAAAGCTTTGTCTACCTCTCCAATCACTGCTTTATGGTCACTCACGCCATCTACAACCCTGACATTAGAAACCTTGTATGCAGGTGTTGTGAATATCGTGTCAACAACATAGTATAGTGGAGCTTTTCTATGCATATCTAAATCAAGAGTGGTATCAACATCCAAAGGAACATTGTCTTTGAATTGCTGTTCAAACTTCTTGAAAATCTCTTTACCGCGAGGAGCATTGAAATCTCCGCAAAGAATTAATTCATCGAATTGTTCAAGTACTTTCATCAACTCTTTAAAGTTTTTTCTTTGAGAATCATTTGCTTCACCGTCAGGAGTCCAAGTAAAATGGATTGTGCCAACATTGAACTTTTCACCGTCAACTTCAATGGTTGTATATACTAATTTTCTAGGTATTTCTGCAACTGTAGTGAATCGAGGAACATTTTCATCTCCGAAGTAAGTGGTTGCTTTGATTCCATTATTTGGAAAATTCGTCAGCAAAGCTATTCCCTGAACAACATTTGGATTAGTGTTTTCAGTTGGTCTGGATATTCCTTTGAACATAGGAATAAAAACTCCGTCCAAACCAGAAGCTTCCTTATATTTCTCAAAATCAGAATCATACACTTCCTGCAGGCAAAGAACATCAGGTTTCTCTTTTTTCAAAAAGGGAATCACTGTGTGCAAATGCTTGTTCCCTTCAATGTTCAAAGTTATCAGTTTGAAAGTCATTTTCTCTGTTTTATAGTACTTACTTATATTTTTTGTGCAATTGTTCAAATTATCTTTTGGGATTAAACAGTAAACTTTATTAAATAAACCTGATTTGGTCATATCATGAGTGATGATATCTGGAAGGAGGCTCTCGAACAATTCAACAAGGCCGCGAAGGTTCTAAAACTTGATAAGAGCATTGTTGAAATACTGACTAATCCTAAGAGGATAATCCATGTTTCAATACCAGTGAGGATGGATAATGGCAAGATAAAAGTGTTCCAGGGTTTCAGGGTGCAGTTCAATGATTTGAGAGGGCCAACAAAGGGAGGCATTAGATATCATCCTAATGTTAGTCATGAAGAAGTCAAGGCATTAGCGTTCTGGATGACATGGAAGAACACAGTTGTCGATGTGCCTTTTGGAGGTGGAAAAGGAGGAGTTATCTGCAATCCAAAAGAGTTGTCAGAAGGAGAACTAGAAAGACTTAGCAGAGGATACATCGAAGCAATGCATAAATTTATAGGTCCAGAAAAGGACATACCCGCGCCAGATGTTTACACAAATCCACAAGTGATGGCTTGGATGATGGATGAGTATCACAGGATAGAAGGTCATAACGTCTTTGGTGTGATAACTGGAAAACCATTGGAGCTTGGAGGCTCAGAGGGAAGAGACAAAGCCACTGCCCAAGGCGGAGTTTATATTCTAGAAGAAGCGTTGGATACATTCAAAGTTAAGAATGCTTCAATTGCAATACAAGGTTTTGGAAATGCAGGAAGAACAGCAGCTAAATTACTCTCAGAAAAAGACTACAAAATAGTTGCAGTCTCAGATTCAAAAACAGCAATCCATAATCCAAAAGGTTTGGATATAGAAAAAGTAATTGCTCATAAACAGAAAACAGGGTCTGTAAAGGGATTTAAAGAAGTAAAAGAAATCACAAATGAAAATCTACTAATACTAGATGTTGATGTACTCATACCAGCCGCTCTTGAGGGAGTAATCACAAAGGATAATGTTAATAAAATAAAAGCAAAAGTAATCTTGGAGTTAGCTAATGGACCGGTGTCTGCAGAGGCTAGAGCAACTCTTTACAAGAAAGGACAGATATCAATACCTGACATTCTGGCAAATTCAGGGGGTGTTGCAGTCAGCTACTTTGAATGGGTGCAGAACAATATAGGCTACTTTTGGAGTGAAGAAGAAGTCCTGAAAAAACTAAAGGACAAGATGTGCTCTGCATTTGACAATGTTTACTCTGCCTCCAAAGAATTCAAGGTTGACTTTGGAACAGCTGCTTATATCTACGCTGTAAGAAGGATGATTAAGGTATTAGAACTCAGAGGTTACATAAAGAAAGGTGATTAATGTGTATGATGTCATAATAGTTGGTGGAGGAGCTGCTGGCATGACAGCAGGAATCTACACTGGAAGAAAAAACCTGAAAACACTGATAATAAGCATGGACGTAGGAGGACAAACCTCTATCCCTAGCAACATAGAGAACTATCCTGGCTTTGACGGTATAAACGGTTACGAGATGATGATGAAATTCCAAGCCCAAGCTATGAAGTGGGGGGCTGAGATGATAACCGGAAAAGTCAAAAAGATAGACAAGAAAAAAGACAGAACCTTCAAAGTTGGAGTGACAAGCGGAGAAACCTATGATGCACGAGCAATAATCCTAGCTTTTGGAAAAACACCTCTCAGCTTAGGTATCCCTGGAGAAGAAAAGTTTATGGGCAAAGGAGTTTCAACATGTGTCACTTGTGATGCTCCGTTGTACAGAGATAAGACAGTTGCGGTTGTAGGAGGAGGAAACTCCGCTCTAGGAGGCACTTGGGAACTATCAAGTCTAGCTAAGAAGATATACTTGATCCATCGAAGAGACGAGTTTCGTGGCGATGAAGTAGAAGTTGAGAGAGTGAAAAAACAAGATAATATTGACATAGTCCTTAGCCATATCCCAATTGAGGTCAAAGGAGATCAGTTTGTTGAAGGCCTTGTAGTTGAGGATGTAAACACAAAAAAACAGAAAACATTAGAAGTTGACGGAGTGTTCGTTGAGATAGGTTTCAAAGTTGACAGTGAATTTGTCGGACATCTTGTCAAGAGAAATGAGCAAAAAGAGATAATAACAAACCTGAACTGCGAAACGTCACAGCCAGGAATCTTTGCATGCGGAGATGTCAGTGATGTAATATTCAAACAAACAGTTATCTCGGCAGGAGAAGGAGCAAAAGCAGCTCTCCAATGCTACCATTATCTAAGTGGAGCAAAGGGAAAGGTTAGCATTGACTGGGACCATTAGAATTTTTTATTTCTTATAATAAAAAGCTAGCATACCTATTAGATAGAACATCCATATTATTACTTCTAGCAGATTAGGATTTCCGTTATACCCAAGCAATCCTTTCAATAGACTACCAACAACTCCTTTCTCATGTAGCAGAGGATAAGAACCATCAGTATTAATTGCAGGATTTATATCCCAAACATGTTCTTGAACAATAGGTATTATACTTGCTTCTTGGAACTCATGCACCCCATGAGCTAACAATCCAGCTGCAAACAACATTAGAAGGAGACTCGTAACACTGAAAAACTTTTTTATCTTTATATGCTTTGAACCTACAAACATCAAGTAACCGATGAAAACTGCAAACATTATTCCTATTAAGGCTCCTACTAGATTGTTTTCTGATTCTCCAACAATCTTTGCTGCTCCTAGAAAGAGAACTGTCTCAACTCCTTCTCGAAACACTGTTATAAAGCTTAAGAAGAACAATCCATATCTCTGACCATTATCCAATTGTTTCGAAACTTTTTGCCTTAAATCAGAGGCGATGTTTCGCTGCTTGCTCATCCAAATAATCATATATGTTAAAATACCAGCAGCCAAGAACATAGCGATACCTTCAAAAATCTCTTCAGCTCTACCTTCAAATCCACCAGCCAAGACATTGAATAGTATGGCTGTTATGATGCTTGCAATAATAGCAACTGTTATTCCCATATAGACAACATTGTTGTATTTCTCCTTCTTTGTCTTGATTAGGTAAGCTAATATTATTCCTATTATCAGAGCTGCTTCAAGAGCTTCCCTGAAACCGATAAGAACACTTGCTAACATTTTAAGAAAAAGCTAGTTAACTATAGTTTATAAGTTTTTCTAATTTTTTGCTCTTCTAAAATAGTTCTAAAATTTTATATAACTAAAATGCCAGGAATTAAAACATGAAATTCATAGATGCAGAAATAGTAGAGATAAAAGAATTAATCCATAACACGAACTCGTTTCTATTAAGACTTGAGGATGGCAAACACTTCAGCTATCAGGCAGGACAGTTCGTGATGCTAAGAGTTGACATAGTTGGCGAGGAAGTCAAAAGAGCTTACTCAATAGCTTCTCCGCCGCCAAGAGATATGAAACACGCAGAGTACATAGAACTAATCATCAAGCATGTCCCTGGTGGTAAGATGACTGATCATTTGTTCTCATTGAAGGAAGGAGCCCATATAGAGGCTGCAGGACCATATGGAAGATTCATACTGAGAGAACCGATAAAGGAAGGAGATATATTTATGGCGACAGGAAGTGGCATCGCTCCTTTCATGTCAATGCTTAGAAAGGTTTTCAGAGATCACAACCCAAAAGAATTCTACCTATTCTTCGGAGTCAGGAACATGGAAGAGATAATATATGCAGACGAATTATTCCAGTGGGATAGACAGCATGAAAACTTCCACTTGATAATCTGTCTCAGCCAACCGGAAAAAGGCTGGGATGGAGAAGTCGGCTATGTCCAGGATACCTTAACAGACCATATCGACAGCTTTGAGAACAAACAAGCATATCTTTGCGGCATCCCAATAATGGTCGAGCAGTCAAGACAACGATTGATAGAACTAGGGATGAAGCCAGAAAACGTATATCAAGAACAATTTTAACGGAAGACTCCTGCTATCTTTGTGTTACAAGAAGGACACTTATTATTCTTTACATTGTTCTGCAAAACACGAAAGCCCACTCTCTCAACCAACAAGAGCTTGCACTTCGGACAGTAAGTGTTCTCATAATCCCTTGTGATGATATTACCAATATATACATAGTTCAACCCGACACCCTTAGCAATCTCATAGGCGTTTAGCAGACTCGTTACAGGAGTAGATGGTATGTTCCTCAATTCAAAGTCTGGATGAAAAGCAGAAAAATGCAATGGATGGTCGACACCTACATTGTTTTTTATCCACTCGCACATCTTCTTGATATCATCCATGTTATCATTCAAGCTAGGGATTATCAGATTAGTAATCTCAAACCAAATCTTTTCCTTCTTCAAAGTCTTCAAGGTATCTAAGACAGGCTGCAACCAAGCAGTTGTTATCTTACCATAGAATAGATTATTGAAACCTTTCAAATCAACATTTACACCATCCATGTACTTACAAAGCTTCTTCAATGGGGACTTGTTTATGAAGCCATTCGAAACCATTGTATTCTTGATACCTTCCTTCTTAGCAAGCTTTGCAGTGTCAAGCATGAACTCGTAGAATATAGTTGGCTCATTGTAGGTGTAGGCGATGCTCTCACAACCTCTATCTATTGTAGTGTTAACTATCTCTTCAGGACTTATCTCCTTTTCAAAAGCCTGGCCAGCATGGACTTGGGAAGTAGTCCAGTTCTGGCAGTGTTTGCAGTGAAGATTGCATCCGACAGTGCCAAAGCTAAGCACAGAGGTTCCAGGCAGAAAATGAAACAGAGGCTTCTTCTCTATAGGGTCAACAGCCAAACCGCCAGCAACTCTTCCGTAAACCAAAGAGTAGAGTTTTCCATCGATGTTCTTCCTCACCAAACAAAACCCGATCTTGTCAGGTTGGACATAACAATTCCTAGGGCATAAAGTACATTGAACAACGCCTTTCTTAGAAGTATAATACATAGCCTCCTGCATGTCAAGAATATAATACTCCTTGCTTTTAATATTTTTGGGAAGAATTATTTCCTATCATACCTGTTATTGTCTCTTCCATAACACTTATCCATGACCTTTTTGAAATACTCATCCAAATCTATATTATGAGAATTAGCCAGACAAGCCAATGTAAAGATTATGTCAGCCATCTCTTCGCCAAGCTCTTTTTTCGCTTCAGAAGATTTTTTCTTTTTTTCACCGTATATGTGATTGATTTCACGGGCAAGCTCTCCGGTTTCTTCCATCAACCTAGCCAGTATTTCATATGGCTCCCAGTACTGGATTTTGAACTGCTTGGTCCAAACATCAACCTCTTTCTGAACTTCCTTCAAAGACATAATATCCTCCAAAGCTTTGAATAGTGATTATTATAAAAAATTATCTAATCCTAATCTTGTCACCAACCTCAACTTTCAACTTGTCAGTAGCGCGACCATTCTTCATAGATATTTCCAAAGTATTACAACTTCCAATAATTAAGAATAATTCATCGTTAGGCGCTTCAGAATAAGTATTATATAATTTTAATTCTAGATTTTTTTTATTAATAATAGTATTATAGTTATTTTTATTTAATTTTTTCAAATTAGTAATAATATTTTCGAAACCATCAATCCTAACAACCTCTCCTTTTTCATCGAACTTCAATCTTTCTTTCAAAACAGTTTCTTCACCTTCTACATCTTCTCCTTTCTCCAACAACACAGCAGCTTTTGCAAACACATCTCTGCCATGGAAAGTCTTAGACGCTTGCTTTGTGTCAAGCTTTACAATTTTTTCAACACCATCATCCATAGCAGCAGGGAACATCAAGCCATTATCAGGTCCGACAAAATAGTGGTTCTTAGTCTTGACAACTACTGCTTGCCTGTCACCACCAACACCAGGATCTACAACGCACAAGAAAATACTTCCATGAGGAAAAAGCTTGTAGTTATTATACAGAATCCAAGCTCCTTCCTTGACACACTGTGGCTTTACATGATGAAAGAGGTCAATAATATCGGATTTGTCATATATACTAAGTATAACTCCTTTCATAACCCCGACATACTCATCATCCCCAAAATCAGTAAGGATTACTATCATGAAAACCGTTGAAAACCAGTAAATTTATAAACTTTATTAGATGTGAATAAGTGGGGGTGGTAAAATGGAAAAAGAAATAGGTGTTGTAACACACTATTTCACAAATATAAGTGTTGGAGTGGTAGAGATAACAAAAGGAACCCTAAAAACAGGGGATACAATACACATAAAAGGTGCTACCAGTGACTTTACGCAGAAAGTGCAGTCTTTGCAGATAGAACATGAGAAGATAGAAGAGGCTAAGAAGGGACAGAGCATTGGCTTGAAAGTCAAGGAGCACGTGAGAGAGCAAGATAAGGTTTTTAAGATTACCGAGTAAACATGCCAACTCGTCGTGAAGAAATAATAAAACTTCTTGAAGAAAGAGAATTGTCACTACAGAGCATAGCAAACAAATTCTGCGTGGATTTAAAAGAAATTCTGGAAGACATAGAGCATGTAGAGAAGAGCATAAGACCAAAGAAACTGAAGAGAAGACACGCAGAATGCAAGAATTGTGGCTTTGTATTCAAAGAGAGGAGCAAGATAAAAAAACCGTCAAAATGTCCGAGATGCAAGAAAGAATGGATACAACCAGCAGTGTTCAGAATAGAATAAAACAAATAATAAGATACTGGGACACGAAACTCGGAGATAAATACCTGATTAAGCTCCCAAAGAAGAAAACTGAAAAAGATTCGAAGCTCGACTTAATAATAAAGCTTGCAGCAAAGAGTATTGAAGAGAAGAAAGAGGATGTAGAGGAGATTCAGGAAGAGAGAAAGGAAGAGAATGTCGAGGAAGATTTCTCTTGGATAAACCAACAGTTGTTCTCAGACCTTATGAAGATACAGAAAGAAAAAGAGAGCGAAATCAAGAAAGAACGAAAGCATGTAAAATATATATACTATAATTCTTACTCATCAAAACCAGGAGATATATATTCTATACAGACAGATTCCACAAAATACTTCTTCATCCCGTCGAACATAGCAGTTAGAAGAGTGCCACAGTATGCTTTGGGCATAAGTGTGTTGGGAAGGACATGGCCAGGCACAGGAATGATAGAGGTACTAGAAGGGTTGTATGGTAATGACTTTGAAGAAGTACTGATGCACGAAGTACTCCACAACCTCTACCCAGGAGACTCAGAATACATGATCAGACAGAAGACAAAACAGAGAGTGCCATTCCCAACGAAGTGGAATTAAGAGAATCGTTCAAATCAATCTTCACCAGACTAGTCAAAGTCAAGTTTCTTTTCTAAATAATTGTAGTTTTCTTCAAGCACTTTACCATAGCTCTCGTCTTTGAACCAAGAGATTGAATCAGTCATATCTTCAATGCTCGGGTCTTTATACTTTGCGCTTGCAGGGAAACCATTCTTATACAGGTTACCTAAAAACTCAATATTCAACTCTCCAACTTCCTCTTCTAAATATTCCTGCAACAACCACAACTCGTAAGCCAACTCTAAGTATGCAAGGTCTTTTGTTTTTATTGAGAATTCGATTATATAATTTTTTTGTCCAAATAGATTATTGTAATCAGGCTGTAGTAATGAAGGCGAAAGTGCGTCTGCAAACAGTTCTGCTAATGAAATAACGTCGTGAGAGGAGTCTTGTACGGTGTCAACTAAGTTTTGTAAATCCATTACCTCTCCAAGATAATACAATTGTGGGTATAGTTCAATATAGTAATGTTTTACATATCTCTGATCTTCAACTTGTACTTGCCTTATGTTTTGATTTAAACTATCAGTGTAATGCTTTTGTCTCCAGGATAAAATATTCAGTAATTTTTCCCCGCTTATTTTAAAGCCTATTTCTTCATCAGTATGTCTGTTATATAGTGGGAATAGCAAAAAACAGGTTTCCTGGATTGAGGGTATAAATCCTTCCATCCCATCTAACCCTGTTTCTGAAGATAACTCTTCAATGTTATTTAGTAAGATAAAATCATTACACTCTATTCTTTCCGAATTTATATCAATTTGCTTAAATGATCTTCCATCTTTTTTTAAGCCATCAATTAATTCTTCAGGTGTTGATTTTCCAGAATATTTTTTGAATGTTCCTTGTTTTATTTCTGTATTTTCAAATCTCTGACGTTTTTCTCGAGTGCTTAAAGTTTTCAAGTAAGTATTCTCTATCCATCTTGCTAAATCAAAATTTGATAGATCTCCTTGAACTGCGACATCTTGTTTGTATTCAGGCAATATGCCACTATTTTCTAAGCCTATATAGTTTTCCAAGTCTGTTAATATGATTGCAGCTAATAATGCAGAATCAACATACTCTTGAGAGGTTACACCCAGCTTTTCTGACTCGATATTTTTAATGAAATAATCCCTTATCGTTATCATGTTGTTGGTTGATAATTTATCAAATAAGGGTTCTGATTCTTTTTTTGCTTCTCTCTTCTTAGTTAATAGTTTGTGAAGAAAGGATTCTTTTTTGTCTTCTTGAGTTCTCATTATATCAAAGTCTTCTTCAAAATGATTCTGAGCGTATGTTCTAAAACCAATATCTGTTAAACCATTAGCAATCCACTCTGGCATAAAGCCCATACGCCATAAATATTCTATTTTTGCATCTAACCAAGGAGCATAGCCTATTGGTTTTGTATCCTTACAGCCGCGGAATTCTATTCCTAAAAAGCGAGCATCTGGAAAAGGAATATAATCGTTAAAACTGAGTCTTGGGATAGAAAACCCTCCAGAAGGTGTTCTTACAAAGACCCTACTACTAGGCGGACTTAACCTCTTGCTTAAGTCTCGATAACGCCCATTTGCAAGAAGTCCTACATTGTAATCTAAGAGTGCATCCTTTTCGTGTTCTTCCCTGTATAAATTGATATTATACGCTGCTTGTATAATTGTTGCAACATCTTCAAACACGTTTTTACAACCATATTTCTCAATACAACTTTGGGGATAAGGTATTATTTCGTAGGGTATTCCTGTTTCATCAGCATAAAATCCTGCCAAATACTTTCCTCTAACCGATTCAAAGCAGTACTCTACATGGTCTGTATGCAATTCAGCAATTATTTCAGATGGGGATCCAACTTGTTTAACTAATTGAAAAAAACTATCAAAATTTTGTTGTGCTTTTGCAAAGCCTGGAAATGTCAAAAAAGGATTAGTGTAAAACAAGTCATATTCTGCTATTGCATCAAGATAAAAATGATACAAGTGCGCGCCTTCATGCACCAAGACAATTCCAGGATCATAAACCGGTCGCATATCTTCAGAACCACTCATTGAAAAATAATGTGGTGAAATCCACATTTTAGAACTTGCTTGTTGAACACAAGCAGTAGTAGCTCCAGGACATGCATCAACACCGTATTCTATGGTTTTTAAAAATTCTTTATAAGTCCAAGGCAATAACGCCAGACCGTTTCTAAGTTTCAATATGTCTTCATTACTAAGACTTTCAAAATTTATGAAATTATAACCCAGCTCTTCAAGAAGAGTAAAATATTCTTTATCTGCAACTATAAATGAACGATAATTCTCATGTAAACTTTTTTGTATCTCATCATTTGATTTTCCCTGTGAAAACTCAGATTCAACATTAACAAAAGGAGAGAATAATAATTCTTCATCTTTAAAACTTAAAACATTCTTAGTGTTTTTTCCAATAATCGCTATCGTTGGAAAAGTCATAGTGTATTTTTCTAAATTAAACTTGTCTGAATTATTTTCAAATTTTAATTTAGAGTTTGAAATATAATATGTTATCAGATTATTCGACTTTAAACCTTTTTGTATTATGTAAACCTCTCCAGAATCAGCGCTTACATCAAACAATGAAATATCTGAGGCATCAACAGTTATTAGATACTCCTCTTTAGAGTTTATTTCAAAAGCAAAAAAGCTCGGTAAACCGTTGAATCTTGTTTTTTTTAATAACGCGTTCCCTGTAGGTTTTATTTTTAAAACACCATTGTTCACACTAAAGAAATCATTAGTTAACTCAAGAAATTCACAATCAGGATACAAGCATGACAGTTTTAAATAATTAGATAACTTATTATACTCAAAAAACATGTTTGTTTCAGTATCTGGATTAACAAGTTCTTGTTCTTTTGTTGGTAGCAATAATAACTTAGCATTATTTGAGTCTTTATTATTCTCTATTAATATAGGTGTTGTTATTGTCAATCCTTCAGGAAAGTCAAGATTAAATTCAGAAAAAAAGTTTTTGTCTAAATCTGCTGATAATATTATATTGTTTATGTTTTTTAGAAAAGTAATTGAATTATTAGAGTCTCCTTTTAGAAACAGAGAGAAATATTTGTTTCCTTTTAATTTTGCTTCAAAAAAGTAAATTGTGTTTGCTGCATCAATATCAGCCAGGCTTGTTAATTTGAACAAGTGTTCATCACCATAAGATAAATAGATTTCTCCAGTCATCTCTAAGAATCTTAATTGCTTAATATCTATAGGATTTATTTCAGCACCCATTAATTGAGGCTCTAACAATCTTTCATTCAAACCAGAATATTGACCTTTATTTTCTAAAATGAAGCAAGATTTACAACCAAAATCATAAAATAACTTTTTAAAATTTATTCTTTGAATATTCTCATTTGATGATTGTTGTGCTGTTCGTAAGAACTTGTTATAATTAATCCTGGAATAATCTAGCTCTTCAGAATCATAGGGAAGATTCGTATATAACTCTTCTGGTATAAGCTCATAGTTGAAAAACTTATGATTATAATCCCAGTAAGGAAAAGTTTCTTCGTTGTAATGTTCAGGATTTAAATAGTCCATTGTGAAGTTTAGCTCTTCAATGAAGACTTCGGACTCGCTACTGGTAGAAACAGCGCTAGCTAGAGTTAATAATAAAAAAATAATTCCTAATAATTTAATAGTTCTAATTCTCTTCATTATCTTTTTGTTCAAATTTCTTCTTAAGTAAATACACAGCTATTATTATTAGAACAGCTATTATAATCGTCACAATTGGCCAAGGTTTTCTTTTGTAAGATGGGCTCACATCTAACTTTCCAGCTGTTTCTTCATCATCCTGCAGCTCTTTAGCAACAGTCTCTTCAACCATTTCCTCACTCAGGGTTTTAACCGCTTCCTGACCTGGTGCTGGAAAACTCAACACCTCAGTACCATTATCAATAAAAACCTTGAACTCCTTTACCTCTTCATTATAGGGTAGGTAAACAACAGTAGAATTCTTCTCCTCAGTGTAATCAGCGAACTCACCATCCTCATCCAAGTAAGCAACAAAAGTCACAGCTGGCAAAGTGAAAAACACGCCATCCAAGTACTCATAATCAGAAGTCCCATTACCAGCAACCAACAAGTACTTGCCAATAACAGGCCTGACAATCTCATAATCCTCAACATTGACAAGATTAACAAAATTAACCACTAATTCACCATCTTTCTCTTCAAAATCAAACTTATAGGCAAGCTCTGCACTGGCAAAAGGAATTATTAATAACACCAAACAGAACAATAACAATCTCTTCATGTGTGAACCCTCATGTTTAGCTGTATCTCTTGATTGTCAATAAATGTTCCATCTCTTTCTATGGTTATATAGTATAAATTATTTGTTATTCTCGAAGTTTTTACCTTCATTTCCAGGGGCATTGAAAACATGATATTTGGCAGACAGAAGCCAGAACCACAGGATGTGAATGATTCGACTATTTGTCTGAAGGTTTGATTAAAATCTCTTGCGTACAACACTCCGTAGTTCTTTTGGATCTTGTCAATTCTGCCAATGATATCCTTGTATTCAACAGTTGCATCCAGGTAAGTTCTGACAAACAAAGCATCAGAAACATCGAATTCAACTAGTGTGTTGGATGCATTTACAATCAGGAAAGGCATCTCCTTTGGAATATTGTTCAAGCAGTAAGAATTCTCAACGATTGTCTGAGCAAGACCTTCATATATATCCATTACTCCACTAAAATAATTCTCCAGAACAAAGGACTCTCCGTTCACATAAGCGCTTGGACCATCATTTACATAAACCTCTATGAACACATTCGAAAACAGGTTATCTAACAACTCTCTTAGTTGGAAATCAATGCAATACTTTAGATAAGTTTCTCCAATCTTATAATACTTTTGAAACTTAATATCATCATCTAGTTGTATTTCCAAATCCTTAGTTGAGATATCCTTAAACATGAACAGAATCAAACTAACTATCATTACCAAAACAAGACCAAGAGTTGCAAATATTGTTATTTGGGCTTTCCTCACATAGAAAAAATTGGATAATAGAATTATAAATTTTTTGGTTTTAAATTAAGTAAAGCAAAACTTTTATAAACCAATTACAAATACTCGAACTAGAAATAACGGAGTGATTTTTTATGGAAGCATTGAGACCTTTAGACGCGTTAAACAAGGCAAGGAACAGTAAAGTCATAGTAGAGCTGAAGAACAACAAGCGATACGTTGGTAAGCTAGTGGCTTTCGATATACACATAAACACAGTGCTTGATGACGCAGAAGAATACGTTGACGGAGAGCTGAAAAGAAAGTTGGGGACACTCTTTATCAGAGGAGACACAATCACGATAATCTCACCGCAGTGAGGATTAGAAAATGAGTAAAGGAACTCCTTCTATGGGTAAAAAGTCAGGTAAGAAAACCCATATAGTCTGCAGACGATGCGGAAAGAGAACCTATCATGTCAGGAAGAAGAGATGTAGTTCCTGCGGTTATGGAAAGAGTTCTAAAACCAGAAACTATAACTGGCAGAAGAAATAATTTCTCATTCTCCTTTTGGAATTCTTACAATTCCATGATTTGCATTAACAGTTACCTCTTGTCCGTCTCTAAGAATTGAAGTTGCTTTTTTTGTACTAATTACGCAAGGAATTCCAAGTTCTCTGGCGATGATTGCTGCATGACAAGTAATTCCTCCTTCATCTGTCACAATAGCTGCAGCTTTTTTCATCAGAGGAAGGTAATCAGGTCTGGTCATTCCTGCAACAAGAATGTCGCCTTTCTCGATACTCTCTGTTTTCGGATTCCTAATGATTCTGACTTTTCCATGAGCGATGCCTAATGATCCTGATAAGCCTCTTAGTTCCCAAAGATCGGTCTCGTCTTTTGTAACTAAAAGCTTGTTCTTAATCTTAGTTGCTTCTTTGCCTTCAATTAAACCGATGCTCCCATCAGGAAGAATATAGTGGAAGCATTCCTTCATCCTTGTTTTGATAACTGATTTGCTAATCTTCTTTCCTTCAAGCAATCCAAGAATCTCATTAAAATCTGTATGTTGCAACTCGATTAATGAATAATTGTATCTCTCGCCAATCTTTTTCAGGAATTCATTGAGCCAATAGTCTGCTATCAAGTTCGCTTTTTTTCTCTGGTCCTGCCACCAGGCAAGAATTGAAGACCATTTCAGGATTCTCTCTTCATCTTTTGTAAAATTGAAATTTGCTAAAATGCTGGACCTTTCTTTTTCTCGGATATCTTCATAAAACCTTATTTGGTCTAATCGCTCCTGAATATTCTTGACCTTGTCTGAGGTTTCCAAAGCAGTTTCATAAAATGTTTCAATGCTTATAGGGTCGGAATATTTGTAGTTGTTATATATCCAGAAGAACTTTTTCTGATGCTCTCTTAATCTTTTCATTATCTTGGCTACGTTTTCATTGTTCCTTATCATCAAGGCAATACTGAGAATGCTTTCCCTTTCGTCGTGGTGGAACGCTTTTCGATGTGGCTCAATAAGATAATTGATTTCTTGTTGTATATAAAGTATGAAATCCCGCTAAATATTTAAACTTAGCGGGATTGGTTTT
>JACKQG010000877.1_pt1 | contig 42430 bp, 30 predicted proteins | sample 8237621 | NCBI WGS metagenome assembly JACKQG01 (sample SAMN15677084, study PRJNA649215) | marine metagenome | biome: marine; feature: Black Sea; material: saline water; isolation source: suspended particulate matter (SPM) from the Black Sea western gyre | collected 2013-06-09/2013-06-10 | depth... | reverse complement strand
CCAAAATTCTTTTTGGTAATTTCCCTGATTTCCTTTGAAACAAATTTAAATTAATACAAAAACCGCTCAATTTTATTGAGCGGTTTGGCTGTGCCCCCAGGGGGACTCGAACCCCCGTTTTAGCCTTGAGAGGGCCATGTCCTGGGCCACTAGACGATGGGGGCGCACTAGCGGGCGAATTTTATCACAGGGCTTCTTTAACCGTCAACCAAAAAGACGATCAACTCACGAGGGCCGTGTACGCCAATGGTTAATGTCATTTCAATGTCGGCTGTACGAGAGGGTCCCGAGATCAGGGAGGCAGCAGGGGCATTTCTTATTTCAGGAAGGGCCAATACTTCCTCAAGACTTTTGTGTATATCCCTTGCCTGTAAAATGGCAATATGGATTTCTGGTAATAGGGATGCGCAAAGCTGGTTACGGTTTTCACCTGTGATCAAGAGACTGCCTGTTTCGGCGACAGCGGCGACCGCTGCCGTGATCCCGACCTCGATATTTGGGTCTGCTCCCATTTGATGGGCGAATTCCTGATTTTGAAAATATCCCACTGAAGCGGCATCCGTTTGGACGCGAGTCACGCCGCGCTCCTGTAGATAAGCAATCAATTTTTTGGGAAGCTCTTTGGCAGAAACCGAGACGATCTCTCCGCTGAGTTCTTTCAACTCCATCGAAAAACGGGATGCCAGAAAATCAATGGTGGATTGGGGGATAAGTGTGAGCGTATCATCCGTACCTATTTGCTTCTTTTTCTCCATGCTATTTTTTGGAATATCTTTGCGAGGCATGCCTGTTGTATGATGATTAATTCTCTCCCTAAAAGGAGTCTTGGCAGGGCGGGGAAAATCTTTGCTATAACCCCAGCCAGTCCACGCAGGGAAGGGGAGAAAACCCGTCGAAGCAGATTTGGTGGTGCTTGCTAATCTTCCGATCCATTTTTGGACAACGCCAAACAAACGTGGGTGGAGGGCGATTCGGCGATAGGTATTTAATCCGAGTTTGACTACCAAAGGAATTCCAGCACCGCCCTCACCCCTCGCCCCTCTACCCTTCCGGGCACGTGTCCCTGAGGGAGAGGGGAATTGTCCAGCACGAACACGAAGGAGCATTTTTGGCAGATCAATATCGACCGGGCAGGCCTCTTTGCAGGCACCACAGACGGTACAGGCTTGAGCAAGGGGGGCATGTTCGGGCCCAAAAAGCCCTGCTGAAATGACCGATCCGATTGGCCCGGGGTAAACGCTGGCGTAGGCATGCCCGCCAATCTCACGAAAGATGGGGCAGGCGTTCAGGCAGGCCCCGCAACGGATACACATCAGGCTGTCATTGATCGGGCTCTTGCGCAAATTGGATCGGCCATTATCAAGAAAAATGAGATGGCGTTCCTGCCCATCAAGCGGCCGCTGGATAAATTGCGTATATACGCTGATCTTTTGGGTGGTCGCCGAGCGTGGCAGCAGGGAGAGCATCAGGGCCAGATCATCCATTGTGGGGAGGAGGCGCTCCATCCCCATCACCGCGATATGGGTGGAGGGCAGGGTGGTGACCATCCGTCCGTTCCCCTCGTTGGTGACGATGCACAGGCTGCCGCTTTCGGCGATCCCAAAATTGACTCCGCTCACGCCCACATCGGCAGAGAGGAAAACTTCGCGGAGGGTTTGACGGGCAGCTTCTGTGAGGGTGGGAATATCTTCGGTATAAGGAATACCGAGTTCATCATGAAAGAGTTGGGCCACTTCCTGCCGGCGCAGATGGACAGCGGGGGTGATGATATGACTCGGTTTTTCATTTCGAAGCTGAACGATATACTCGCCCAGATCAGTTTCAACAACACGATGGCCAGCAGACTCGAGGGCTTCATTTAGCTCGATCTCTTCGGTGACCATTGATTTGGATTTTGCGATTAATTTTGAACCGCCAAGACGCGAAGAAGGCCAAGGTTTTTCTTTTCTTCCTTCCCCCTTAGTGTTTCTTTGTGTCCTTTGTGTTTGAGTTTCTATGATTTCCAAGGCAATCTTTACGGCTTCGGCTGAATCTTTGGCGGGATGAACGATAAAGCCATTTGCTTCGACTTTGGCGAGGAATTTTGCAGCGACCTCATCCAGATTGGCGATGACATTTTCACGGATCCTATGTGCACGCTGACGGCGATCCTGGTGATCGGGCAGAGAGGCGAAGGCCGCAACACTCCCCTCCACCCGCCGCTGGGTGTTGGCATCCAGGGCTTTTTGCAGATTTTTATTTTCTATGGAGGCGCGAATCCGTTTCCGGAAAGATGTCATTATGTTTCTTTAACGCAAATATCGCGAAGAATAACGCGAATATTTTATAAGCCCCCTCTCCCGTTTTGGGAGAGGGCTGGGGTGAGGGGGGTTACTCATCGATTTGCCAGCACTTCCGCGATATGCACCACCCGCTGAGATTTATTCTCTTTATGCAACCCACCAGCGATATGCATCCGGCAGCCTGTATCGGCGAGGACAAGTGTCGGCGCTTCGCTAGCTTCGAGATTTAATATCTTGCGTTTGAGCATCTCGGCACTGATCTCAGGATGCTCTACCGAGAATACCCCTCCAAAGCCACAGCACTCTTCAGCATGGGGCAGCTCAATGAGAGTAGCCCCATGAACATTTGCGAGCAATTCCCGCGGTTGGCGATCAACACCAAGACCACGCAGCAGGTGGCAGGAGGGATGATAGGAGAGGAGACCCTCCCAGCGCGCGCCAACATCGCTCACGCCAAGCACGTCAACGAGGTATTCGGTAAATTCGAAGGTGCGGGCGGCGAGTGCTTCGGCCCGTGTTAGCCAATCGGGATCATCGGCAAAGAGTTCGAGGTAGCCATGACGGATCATCCCCACGCAGGAGCCGGATGGGGCAACGATCTCGTTTGGGGAGGCCTCAAAAACCTGAATGGTATGTTCTGCCATTTTACGGGCATCAGGCCAAAGGCCCGCGTTGAAAGCGGGTTGTCCGCAGCAGGTCTGGCCGGCGGAGAATTCCACCTCCACACCAAGGCGAGACAGGACCTCGACCATTGCCTCTCCCGTTTTTGGGAAAAATGTATCTACCAAACAGGTAATGAATAGTTGGATGGTCATGTCATTGATTGTACCTGAAACCCCTAAAAGGATGGTATGATAGCGGCGATTTACCCTCACCCGTCCTTGCTTCGCTCGGACTCCCCTCTCCCGTTCCACGGGATAGGGGTTGGGGGTGAGGGTAGACAGGAGAATATAAATGACCATTTTTAGAACCCGTGTTCCCAATCATTTTGATCTACCGCGCCGAATCAATCGCCTGGGCGAATTGGCATATAACCTGTGGTGGACCTGGCAGCCAGAGGCGCAACGCTTGTTTTCACATATAGATAATGAACTTTGGGAGCGCTTGGCGCATAACCCGATTCGTTTTTTGCGGCAAGTGGGACGTACGAGTGTCAATGAATCAGCACAAAAAAGAGCCTATCTTGAAAATTACGACCAGGTTTTCACTGCTTTTGATGCTTACATGGCGCATGAAGACACCTGGTGTGGACAAAACCACGCTGACTTTCGTAAGAAATCAGTGGCCTATTTTTCGATGGAATTTGGCTTACATGAAACTATGCCAATTTACTCCGGTGGTTTGGGGGTGCTGGCAGGTGACCATCTTAAAGAAGCCTCTGATCTGGGTCTGCCACTTTTGGGGATCGGTTTTCTATACGCTGAAGGATATTTCTCTCAGAGAATCTCGGAAAATGGCTGGCAGGATTCAATTAACCAGCCCCTCAATTTTGACGAGCTGCCGCTTGTACCAATAATGAAGGAAGATGGCGAGCCTTTTTCTATCCACGTGGAATTTCCGGATCGTTCAGTGGCAGCGCGCCTTTGGGAAGTACGAGTGGGGCGGATTCCGCTTTATCTGATGGATTCGAATCTTCCCACAAATACCCCCGAAGACCGTAAATTGACAGCCCGTTTGTATTGGAGTGACATCAACCTCCGGATTTCGCAGGAGATTCTGCTGGGCGTTGGCGGTGTTCGTGCAATGCGCGCCCTGGGGCATAATCCTGGCGTATGGCATATGAACGAAGGTCATGCTGCTTTTCAGATTTTAGAGCGCGCCCGCGAGTTGGTGGCTGAGGGGAGACCCTTCGCTGAAGCTATCGAAGAGACGCGCGTTAACAATATTTTCACCACCCACACCCCAGTCTCGGCTGGGAATGATGAATTCCCCTTATGGATGATTGACAAATATCTTTCATCCTATTGGCCCGAACTTGGCCTGAGCCGGGATGAATTTGTGGATCTAGCACGGAACCAGCAATCCTGGGGTGAGACATTCAGCATGGGTGTGTTGGCCCTGCGTCATTCAGATGGAAGGAATGGCGTATCCGAACTCCATGGACGCGTGGCGCGGGGGATGTGGAATTTTCTCTGGCCCGAAGTTGCTGAGGACGAGGTCCCGATCAGCTATGTGACCAACGGTGTGCACACACCCACCTGGCTGGATCGCCGTTTGGGCATGCTCTATAATGAGTATCTTGGCACCGATTGGCTTGATCGTCATGATGACCACACACTCTGGGATCAGATTGAAAATATTCCCGACGCAAGGTTATGGGAGGTGCGAAACCATCTCAAACGCAAATTGGTTTTTTATATGATGGAGCGCACCCGTCGCCGTTGGACACAGGGTGGATTCCATCCAGTACAGGTGATTGCCTCAGGTGCGTTGCTTGATCCTTATGTGTTGACGATCGGTTTTGCTCGCCGCTTTGCGACCTATAAAAGAGCCTCACTTATTCTTAGCGATCTGGACCGTATCCTGGATCTGGTCAATCAGCCTAATCGACCTGTCCAGATCATCTTTGCAGGCAAAGCCCATCCGGCGGATGAACCGGGCAAGCAATTGATCCAGGAAGTGTATCGGGCGGTGAAAAAAGCTGAAAACGGCGGGCGTCTCGTTTTTCTCGAAGATTATGATATGAATGTGGCGCGGTATCTCGTCCAGGGCGTGGATGTCTGGCTTAATACCCCACGTCGCCCCAACGAGGCATCTGGTACATCGGGAATGAAGGCTGCCATGAATGGGGCGCTGAATTTCTCAGTCCTCGATGGTTGGTGGCGCGAGGCCTATAATGGTCATAATGGCTGGGCAATTGGCGATGATATTGCGCCAGACACCGAGTCACAGGATGAAAATGATATCCAAAGCCTATATGCAACCCTGGAGAATGAGATTATTCCCCTGTATTATGATCGTGATGGGGATAATCTCCCTGTAAAATGGATCGAGTTAATGAAGGATTCTCTTCGCACAGTAACCCCTCAGTTCAGTATGCGCCGTATGGTCAAGGAATACTTCGAGCAATATTATTTGCCCGCAGGAAAGTAAATCTCATGGAATATTTCTCAATTGCTGCTTGGAGTGGTGCACTGCTTATATTCGCAATGCGCGTGCTCAACATGACCTTGGACACATTACGTGTTCTTTTTGTGATGCGTGGACGCAAAACCACCGCTTGGGGGTTGGGCTTCGTTGAGTCAGTTATCTATATATTGGTGTTCAACTCGGTATTGACCAACTTAGAGAATCCGATCTATATTGCAGCATACGCGGGTGGTTTTGCAACGGGTAACGTTATCGGCATATGGATCGAAGAATGGCTGGCGATCGGTTACCTCCGCTTACAAGCTATTAGTTCCAAGCGTGGTGCAGAATTGGCCGAGAGGCTCCGGGCAGAGGGATTTGCCGTAACCGAAGTTTCCGCGCGCGGCAAGGATGGGATGGTGAGTTTGTTAAATGTAGCTGTCTTGCGAAAAAGAGTATCTCTGGCTGAGAAGATCATCCAGGAAGTTGACGAAGACGCCTTTATCACAACCGAAGAAATGCGTGCTATCCGGCGTGGCTTTTGGCGAGCGTGAATATTCCCGAGATCGATGTTCAGGAATTTGAGACATTACTCAAATCTGAACAAGAGTTCGTGTTGCTGGATGTCCGTGAGCCCTGGGAGTTGGCCCGTGCAACCTGGACAGATTTTCGTTTGCGATTGGCTCCACTAAGCCAATTATCCCAGCAGGGTGTCAGTCTCCTGCCCTCTGAAGCCCAGGATCAGAATTCGAAGATTATTGTGGCTTGTCATCATGGTATTCGGAGTGCCAATGTGACAGGATGGCTATTGCAACAGGGCTGGACGGAGGTGGTCAGTTTGCGCGGGGGAATCGATGCCTATGCCATTCAGATTGATCCAACAGTTGGCAAATACTAAAATCTCTAATCTGATTGTTAAGTTCTTCTCAGGCTGCTCTTAACCTAATCCATATAATAATGAATATACATTCTCCTCAATACGAACCGCGCAAGGGCCGGGCCGCCTGAAACGCGGTTTGGGGTTTAAATGGGAGAAACTCAAATTGTTTCCTCGCCACATGACACGAGGGAACCTTTTATTTAAAGCTCACGCAAAGACGCAAAACCGCTAAGAAAAACTTTGCGCCTTTGCGTGATACTCTGACATCAGAGTCAGAAATTGTCTTGTCGTTAGATTATTTCTGCTTGATTCAAAAAAGGTTGGAAGCATAAATCTCCAACCTTTCAACTTTTAAACCTTCTAACTGATTTAAAAGACGAAGTTGCCATCTTTGTAATAAAGTTCGCCATCGACCAAAATTTGGGAATCCTTGCGCATGTCGCAGATCATATCCCAGTGGATAGCGCTTTTATTCATTCCCCCAGTTTCAGGGTAGCTCGCGCCGAGTGCCATGTGGAAGGAGCCGCCGATCTTCTCATCGAAAAGAATTTGACCGGTGAATTTATCGATCTCGAAATTGGTGCCAATTGCGAATTCGCCCAGGTAACGGGAGCCTTCATCGGTATCGAGCATTTGCAGGAGAAAATCCTGGTTTTTATCGGCTTTAGCAGAGGAAACTTTTCCGTTGCTAAAGGTCAGTTCTGCACCTTCTACAACATTCCCTTTATAAATGGCCGGATATGTGAATTTGACCCAGCCGTTGACCGATTTTTCAACGGGCCCCGTATAAATTTCTCCATCGGGCATATTGTAGACGCCGGCCGAATTCAGAAAGATGCGATCTTTGATCGAGAGAGACAAATCCACGTTGGGGCCCTGCAGGACAACCTGATCGTGCCCCTGGATATTGTCCACAGCAGCTTGCTGTTTTTCTCTGACGCCATTCCAAAAGGTGATCGGGTCATCTTCATTGGCGTGGCAGGCACGGTATACAAAATCTTCATAATCGCTCAGACTCATTTCGGCATCCTGGGCGTAGGCCTCGGTGGGAAAAAGGGTACTGACCCACTTGAATTTGCCCGCTGCCCCGCGCCTCATTTGGGTGGCGGTGATCTGCCCCAGCGCTTTTCCGCGACGTTGGATGCGTTTTGTATCCATTTTGCTCAATGCGCGAGTATTAGTTAATGAAGAAATACGGATGCGGGATTCGAATTCTTCATAGGCCATCTTACGCAGGGGAGGAACGTAGTCCAACTGTTCATCAGAAGCGTATTTTAGGTAGTTAATATCCTGCTCGTCAAAATCCCGAATCATCGGGACCGGGTAGGCTTCTTTTTCAAGAATCTGTTTGTACAGTTCACGGATCAGGGGGTTTGCGGCCTGGGTGGCTTCGATGAGCACACGGTCGCCTTTGACGATGCGGGCCGAGTGGTTGACCAGAATTTCTGCAAATTTTTGTACACGGGGATCTGTCAAGGGAATTCTCCTTGTTGAGTGAATTAGATGATGCAATTATAACTGGTGTTTCTGGTTCCAAGGTTATTTTAAACACAAATGTCACGAATTTAACGATTGGAGCGAATACCCTTTTGGGCACAAGTAAAAGCGTGGAATATGTGCATGTAGATCGAAAGATTTATTTATTGTCATCGCATGAGGATTAATCCCCACGCTAGTTTTAGGAAGCCCGCTGAAGCGGGCTCGCTTTTCTGGGAAATGAGCCGACTTCAGTCGGTTTCCGCTATGTAGCACGGAGGTTTACTTCCGTGCGGAGATAATTGCGGAATCTTCCCATTTTTTACTCTTTGAACTTGCGGTATACTCGGTTCGACAATTAGATTAGTCAGATCAATATTCCAGCTCATTAACCTTCCAACCTTCAAACTTTAAACCCGAGAAAAAAATGAAACAACTCCTCCAAAACCTGAAGACCGGAAAAGCCATTGTCGAAGAGGTTCCCGTTCCCAGCCCGCGCGCAGGGATGGCGCTTATCAAAACCGCTGCCTCCCTCGTTTCTGCGGGAACTGAGCGGATGGTGGTCGAATTTGCTGAGAAGAATCTGGTTGGCAAAGCTCGCTCACGTCCTGACCTTGTCAAGCAAGTCATTGATAAGGCTCTCCGTGAAGGGTTGCTAAATACAGCGCAGGCTGCCTTCAACAAACTCGATGAGCCGATGGCCCTGGGCTATTCCTCGGCGGGGACCATCGTGGAACTCGGTGAAAAAATGGATGGTTTCCACGTCGGGCAGCGGGTTGCCTGTGCGGGCGGTGGTTACGCTGTCCACGCGGAATATGCGGTTGTGCCGCGCAATCTTCTCGCTCTCATCCCTGATGAGCTTGATTTTGAGAGCGCCGCCTTTGCCACCCTCGGTGCGATTGCCCTGCATGGTTTTCGTCTGGCGGAACCGAATTTGGGAGAGAATGTCGCCGTGATCGGAATTGGTTTATTGGGATTGATGACGATGCAGATCGCCGCTGCGGCAGGATGCCGGGTGATCGGGATTGATATTGATCCCAAACGGGTGAAGTTGGCGGAACAATTCGGGATTTCAGCTTGCTCCCGTGACCAGGCGGAGGCTGCCGTTCAGGCTTTTACCGCCAATCGGGGCGCCGATTCGGTCATCATCTGTGCGGATACGCCATCCAATGATCCGGTAACGCTGGCAGGTCAAATCGCGCGCGATCGGGCCAATATCGTCGCAACGGGGGCTGTAGGTTTGGACTTCCCGCGAAAGATCTATTTTGAAAAAGAACTTTCCTTCATCAACTCGCGTTCCTATGGGCCGGGACGTTATGACGCCTCCTATGAAGAGGGCGGTGCAGATTACCCGATCGGTTTCGTCCGCTGGACCGAGGGACGCAATCTCGAAGCTGTCGTGGATTTATTGGCAGGTGGAAAGTTGCAGGTTGAAAGTTTAATTACGCATCGGCTGCCGATTGAGCGTGCTGATGAAGCGTATGAGATTATCACGGGGAAGAGGGAAGAAGCCTTTATAGGTGTTTTGCTGACTTATCCTGAAGCTGTTGAAAAGTTGGAAGGTTTGCAAGTTGTCAAGTTTAAAACCTTCAAACCTTCAAACCTTCAAACATGCAAACTCGGTGTCATCGGCGCGGGCTTATTTGCCAATGCCACACTTTTGCCAGCAATAAAGAAAACAGATATTGAGTTGGTCGGAATTGCTTCTTCAGGTGGGCTGAAAGCCCAACACTCCGCGAAGAAATTTGGTTTTGGCTACGCAACCTCGAGCGCGGAAGAGATCATCAACGACGAGAATATCAATACAATTGCCATTCTCACTCGCCACGATACCCACGCCGATTTAGTGATCAAAGGCTTGCAAGCGGCAAAAAATGTCTTTGTTGAGAAACCTTTGGCTGTGAATCGTGAAGAGCTAGAAGTGCTCAGTGAGTTTTTGGAATCCCATCACTCCTCACTCATCACCGCAGGTTTCAATCGCAGATATGCTCCTCTTGCTCGCCAATTAGGAGATTTTTATGCCGACAGGGTTGAACCCCTCTACATCCATTACCGCGTCAACGCTGGCTATATTCCGCTCAATCATTGGGTGCATGACCCCGCTCAGGGAGGCGGACGGATCATCGGCGAGGGCTGTCATTTTATTGACTTTGTGACCTATTTAGTTGGGGAATCTCCGATCAGCGTAAGCGCTCACGCATTGCCTGATCATGGTAAATACCACGAAGATAATGTCAGCATGACCTTTACCTTTCCAGATGGTTCGATCGGCGTAGTGGATTATCTTGCTAATGGCGATAAATCCCTCCCCAAAGAGCGCGTCGAGGTCTTTGGCGGCGGCAAAGTCGCTACATTGAACGATTATCGCTCGCTTGAGATGATCTCTAATGGACGCCGTAAAAAGATCAATAATCGCTTGGGCCAGGATAAGGGTTGGAAGGATGAGATGCTTGCCTTAGCGAATGCTGTGAAATCAGGTGTGCCGCCAATCCCCTATGAGCAGTTGATCGGGGTGACCCAAGCCAGTTTCGCGGCGGTTGAATCGCTGCGGAGTGGGGAAAAGGTCAAAATATAGACCGCACGGGGATAAATCCACCGTGCTTGTTTTTCAAAGCCCGCTAAAGCGGACTAGACGACTTTCATCGTCTTTGTTCACGTAGCACGGTGTGTTCACGGCCGTGCGGAGATGGTCAGAAGGCAAAAGTGCGTTTAAAGTATCTTCTCAAAACAATCTACCAATTGGGATTCACTCAAGTCGCTCTCTTTGCCTTGTACAAAATTGGCTTGACAAGCGGTTACTATAAACGAATCCCAATTTCCAATTTCCGAGTATCGAACCTCGAATATCTCTTCTCCCTTCCTTCCCCTGATGACCTCAAAAAAATCCTTGGCCCTGAAGGTATAGAAACTCTCCTCACCGAAGCAGACCACATCGTGGACGGACAGTTCCGCATCTTTGGCAGTGAACTCGCAGAAATAAAACTAGACTTTAATCATCCCCTTTCTCACTGGGTTGATTACGAAACTGGCAAAGGGAAAATACCGAAATCAGAATACCGAATACCCGCTTTAAACCTTCCCCCTTCAACCTTCGATCTTAAACTGATCTGGGAACCCGCCCGCTTTGGCTGGGCATTCACCCTCGGTCGCGCCTATCGCGTGAGCGGCGACGAAAAGTACGCTGAAGCCTTTTGGCGACATTTTGAAATTTTCGATACTGGTAATCCCGTCAACATGGGACCCCACTGGATGAATGGACAGGAAATCGCGCTCCGCTTGATGGTTTTTGTCTGGGCTGCGCAGGTCTTCTTTGATTCGGGAGAGTCAACGAGTCAGCGAAAAGAACGCTTGGCGCAATCGGTTGTGGAGCATGCTGATCGAATCCCCTCCACATTGCTTTATGCACGAGCGCAGAATAATAATCATCTCACCAGCGAGGCGGCGGGACTGTACACAGCAGGACTTGCTTTACCAGAGCATCCCCAAGCCAATAAATGGCGCAAGCTGGGCATCAAGTGGTTGAACTGGAGCTTTGAAAATCAGATCGATGATAACGGAGCATATGTCCAGCATAGCGTGAATTATCAAAGGCTGGTGTTGCAGATCGGGTTATGGGTAAGTGCTTTAAACACCAAAGACACGAAGGTGCACAAAGAGGAGGAAAAAACAAACCTTAGTGAACCTTTGAGACCTTTGTGTTTAACCAAAAGGTCTCTGGAAAATCTTTCCCTGGCGACTCGTTGGTTGGCAGAGTTGACGGATCCTATTTCTGGGAATACACCCAATCTTGGTTCAAATGATGGCGCATATATCTTTCCTCTCGCCAATGGAGACTTTCGAGATTTTCGCCCTGTCATCAGAGCCGCCTCGCGTGTTTTTCTCACCGAAGAACCTTTCCCTGCTGACGAAATGAGTTTATGGTTTTCACCCTTCAAACCTTTAAACCTTCAAACTTACTACTCCCCAAACCTTCCAACCTTTCAACTTTCGACTTTAAAACCTTCAAACTCAAATTGGGCTTATCTTCGCGTCGTGGATGGAAACCTCCGCCTTGCCCACGCTGACCAACTTCATCTCGATCTTTGGTGGCGGGGAGAGAATATCACGCTTGATCCCGGTACCTATCTTTACAATGCGGCATCGCCCTGGGATAATCCTTTTCCTGCAACAGAATATCATAATTCGGTCACTGTCAACGGTCTTGACCAGATGACCCGTGCCAGCCGCTTCATGGTTCTCGATTGGGCGCATGGACGGATTGTAGAGCAATCTTCGCAGAAGATCGTTGCCGAGCATGATGGCTATCGTAAATTGGGTGTCACACACCAGCGCGCGGTCACCTTTGCGGAAAACACCTGGCTGGTGGAAGATAATCTGATCTCTGAACCTCAATTATCTCGAAAATATTGTCTACACTGGTTACTCCCTGATTGGGAATGGGCGCTGGAAAATAGAGAAGAGAGGATAGAAATTAGTCTAATATTCCCACAGGGCTTTTTGAAGCTCACTCTTCACGCTTCAGAAATCTCAAAACAAAACTTTTCTCTAGTACGTGCAGGTGAGTTGATTAAGGGTAATGGCGATACCTTTCCCACACGTGGCTGGTATTCGCCGACTTATGGCGTTAAAATCCCCGCGCTATCACTGGCCCTCGACGTAACTTCTTCTGATACAGTAGAATTTATCTCTGAATTTGAATTCTCCCCGATCTAAAGATACCTCTCTCCCGCTGTTCGTTCACGGATCTTTTTTGCAGGACTTCCATAGACGACCTCAAAGGAGGCAACCGACTTATTGACCAGCGATCCAGCTCCAACTACACTATGTTTCCCGATTGTTATTCTCGGGATTAAGATCGCCCCGATATTTATTGCGCTAAATTCACCTATCTGACATTCTCCTCCCACAATAACACCAGGAGCGAGACTGGTAAAATCACCCATCTGCGAATCGTGATCTAGAGATGAATTTGTGTTCAAAATGCAAAACTCCCCAATGGATGAGGTTGGATTAACAGAAACACCGGCCATAATTACGGTCCCTTGTCCAATGGATGCATCAGATGCAATGGAGGCTTGTGGATGAATGGCAGAGAAAAATTTTAGTTCCGGGCATTTTTCTTTGGCAATCGAAACAACTTTTTCCCGCGTAAAATTATCCCCAACTGCGATAATAATGCCCTGAATGGCGTGGACCTTGACAAGTTTTGGTAAATCTTCTTCTCTGCCTAAAAGATCATAGCCTAAGATTTTCTCATTTGTGTTAGGTTGCTTATTTAGCAAGCCGACAATATTGTATAGGCCTTCTTTTTCCACAATATCAATGATGACTTTAGCATGACCACCAGAGCCAATAATGAGGATATTTTCCATAGCTTTTTTACCTGATTTTTTTGTTCAATTAACATCATTTCCGATATTTCAAATTGAGTGTATCATATCCAAATAAAACTACCCAACCTACAAACGAATGCATATTCTTCTCATCCACCAGGCCTTCGCCGCTGTCAATGAACCAGGCGGCACCCGACATCACGAACTCGCGCGGTACCTTGTTCAGCGTGGGCATCGTGTTACCATCATCGCCAGCTCTGTCAGCTATATTACTGGAAGCGCACCGCCCAATCTCACCGAAAAACAGGATGATGACATCACCATTATCCGCGCCTATGTATATCAGGCACATCACAAATCTTTCGTTCACCGTGTTTTTGCCTTCGTTTCCTTCATGGCCTCCTCCTTTATTATGGGACTACGCGTAAAAAATGTGGATTTGATCTGGGGGACCTCGCCGCCAATTTTCCAGGGATTTACGGCATGGGCCTTGTCCAGTTTGAAAGGGATTCCCTTCCTCTTTGAAGTCCGTGATCTGTGGCCTGCTTTCGCTATTTCAGTAGGAGTCCTGAAGAATGGGATCCTGATCCGTGCCTCCGAATGGCTGGAGCGTTTCCTTTATCGAGGCGCAGATCGGGTGATGGTTAACAGCCCGGGGTACGTCGAGCACGTTCGGGGTCTGGGAGCGAAACGCGTTGAACTTGTTCCCAATGGTGCAGACGCCGGGATGTTTGATCCCGCTAAAAAGGGTGCATCCTTCCGGGAAACTCATTCCATTAAATCTAAATTTGTCGTCCTTTATGCCGGGGCGCACGGGATGTCAAATGACCTTGGTGTTGTTTTGGAAGCGGCGAAGATTTTGCAAAATGAATCCGTTCCCATAGAGGGAACGGATTCATCGGCATCGATCCAGATCGTGCTACTTGGTGACGGCAAGGAAAAATTGAATTTGCAGGTACAGGCCGCTGAGATGGGCTTAAAAAATCTGAGCTTTATCTCGTCAGTGCCAAAGTCTGAGATGGCAGTGGCCTTGGCCGCCGCAGATGCCTGTATCGCGATTTTGAAACCGATCGACATGTATAAGACCACCTATCCAAATAAGGTTTTCGATTATATGGCGGCGGGGCGACCGGTGGTGCTGGCAATTGATGGCGTGATCCGTGAGGTGGTTGAAGCAGCTGGATGCGGAATCTTTTCCGAGCCGGGTGATGCCATCGCGTTGGCTGAAGCGATCAAAACCCTGGCAGCTGATCCTGCGCGTAGTCAGAAAATGGGGTTGGCTGGACGGCGCTATATAGAAGAACACCTTGACCGTGCTGAACTCGCCGAGCAATTGACTGGAATCTTGGAGGAAATGTCAGAATAGGAGAAATATGGTTATTCTAAAAAAAATGCGAGAATTGTTCTCAGGAGGCTGGCAAAATTTAGATTCTTCATGGCGATGGGCTTTGGGTGGGGTTTTGATCGCTGGTTTTTTGCTGGGATTATGGTCTTTGGTAATTTTGCAGAATATTCCTTTGGCAATTGATAATTCTTTTCTTGGCGGAGAGCCTATTGTCTCGGTTTTCAATTTGCAGACTAGCGAGATATTTCTTTATAACCGTACTGTAGATGATAATCTTTTGTCTTTTCGTGCCAATGGTTTTTCTACAATAGTTGACGCACAGTCTGGCAGCCAATGGGATTTGGCCAGCGGCCTGGCGGTTGAGGGTCCTTTGGAAGGGGAAGTTCTAAAAAAATCGTCAATTTCTGCTGAAGAAATCTTCCCTTATCATGGTGTGAATCCTCATCAAAGCTCATGGATTGCAATCTGGCAGCGCTTTGACACAAATTGGTATTTGAAAATCGCAGAAAGAGGTTATAGCGACGATGGCAGTACTGCCTTTTTTCCTATATATCCTTATTTAGTCCGTCTTTTTGCTTTTGTTGTTAGGGATATGGTTTTAGCATCACGCCTTGTTACTATACTGGCATTGATTGCATCCTTAGGTTTGTTTCATAGGATTGCCACTGAGTATACTGATCAAACCGTGGCTAGTCGTGCAGTCATCTATTGGTTGATTTTTCCGACGGCTTTTTTCCTTTTTGCAAGTTATACAGAAGCGATCTTTCTTCTATTTATACTTGTATCGATATTCTGTGCTCGCCGTGAAAAATGGATCCTGGCTGCTGTCTTTGGACTATTAGCGGCGCTTACTCGGATTGTAGGCTTTACGATCTTTGTCCCGTTGCTTTATATGTGGTGGGTTCAGGATAGGCCGCGTCGTTGGCGGAATGCATTCGCTTTTCTGTTAATTCCAGTTGGGACGGGAATATACCTCTTTCCTACTTTGCAGTCCTCACTACTCCCAGGCCAGTGGCATCCTCGTCTAGTTTTTCCTTGGGAACATTTTAGCGAATTAGGATTGCTAATCACAAATCATCTTGTGTCGTCAATTGACATATTTAACACACTCGTTACTATTCTATTTGGCGTTCTTTGTCTTATCATTTGGCGGAAAATGCCACTTGAACTTGGCATGTATTCAATCGCGATGTTTATATCATCATTATTTCGCCTAAATCCGGGACAACCATTTGTCAGTATGCTGCGCTATGTTCTGGTAATTTTTCCTGCTTTTATTTTGCTTGGAAAATGGGGAGAAAAAAGTTGGGTCAATCGAGCGATCGTTTATCTATCATTTCCGCTGGCCTTATATTTCAGCGCACAATTCTGGCTTTGGGGTTGGGTCGGTTAAATATATTACACCGATGAAAGGTATAATATGCCCATTAAATTGATATAGGAGTTGCCTAATGGCCAGAGCAGAAATTTTCGCAGGGAACTGCGGATTCAATACTGAAGTTGAAGCAACGATGGACGGGAAAGTTTGCAAGCTGAGTATAACCAGCGAATGTGATGCTATTTCCAGAATGGCTGAGGATTTGACGGAAGTTGACCCTTATCAGGAAATATCATTCAAGCGTGCCATGCCCAAAATCCATGAAGCGGGAATAAAATATTGTACGCATGCTGCCTGTCCAGTGCCGTCCGGTATCGTTAAGGCAGTCGAGATTGAGGCTAAACTGGCCCTGCCCACGGATGTAACCATCAAGTTATCGAAGACGTAGAAAGAAATTGATTCTCACTAAGGTAAGGACAACTGGTGCATATCTTCTTCCGATATTTAAAAAATCTTGGTTTCTGACTTTCTCTAAAAAGGAAAAAAATGACCAAAACCTACGACATCATCGTGATCGGATCGGGAGCGGGCGGGCTGACCGCCGCCGTTGCACTCGCGCAGGCTGGGCAAAAAGTGTTGGTTTGCGAGCAGCACGGCAAACCTGGTGGCTGGACACATTCCTTCACACTAAATGGCTACAGATTTAGCCCAGGCGTGCATTATATCGGCGGGATCGGGGAGGGCGGCTCTCTTGAACGCACGTATCGTGGCTTGGGCGTTTCTGAGCATATCCAATTTTGCGAACTCAACCCCGATGGTTATGACCATATCGTTATTGGTGATAAGCAATACGATTTCCCAAAAGGAAAAGAAAACCTTGCTGCGAAACTAAAAGAATACTTCCCGCACGAAGCCGAAGGTATTGATGGATATATCGACACAGCCGAAAAAATGATCCAGTCGATGGGAAATTTGGGCAAGGTTAAAAATCCAGCCAGTGCGGTGAAGGCAGCAGGTGGAGCGGTATCTATTATGCGTTGGGCCACGCGATCAGGGCAGGATTTTATCGAGCATTTCATCACCGATCCTATTTTGCGCGGTATTCTCGGCGGGCAGGCTGGTGACCATGGAATGCCGCCTTCGGAAGTGTCGGCTTTTGTGCAGGCGGGCATTCTGAACCATTATTTTAACGGTGGATATTATCCGCTTGGAGGGGCTTTTGCCATCCCCCGCGCATTTCTTCGGGAGCTGAAGCAAGCCGAGGGTGAGATCCGTCTCAAAACGCCTGTAGAAAAGATCCTGCTTGAAGATGGAAAAGTGACCGGTGTCCGTTTGGTGGATGGGGAAGTCATTCACGCAAAAAACGTTGTCTCTAATGCGGATCCTGAAGTTACCTTTGGCAAAATGATAGGACGCGATTCTCTGAGTAAAAAACTGGTCAATAAGCTGGATAGAGTCACGTATTCGGTCTCGGCCCTGAGCTTGTTCTTTGTGGTGGATATGGATCTGCGTGAAGCCGGGCTGGATTCCGGTAATTTCTGGTTCTACGACAACGAGGACGTGGACGGGCAGTACAAGCTCGGGCTGACCGACCACACCCTGACCGCCGATGAGCCGCCGATGATGTTCTTGACAGTGACCACCCTCAAAGACCCCTCAAAAATGCACGATGGACACCATACCTGCGAAGCCTTTGCTTTTGTCGGTTACGACGCCTTTGAAAAGTGGTCTGATTCGAAAAAAGGCGAACGGCCTGCTGGCTACGAAGCAGAGAAGGAAGAATTGGCAGAAAAGCTTTTTAGAAAGCTTGAAAGACACGTGCCCGGTATTAACAAACACATTGTTTATTGGAGCTTGGCAACCCCACTGACGAATGACCATTACATCAATGCCACACGTGGTAACCTGTATGGGATTTCCAAGAGTCGCAGGCAAGTGGGACCGGGTGCTTTCCCGATCAAGACCGAGATCGAGGGTTTATATATGTGTGGGGCAAGCACGCTCAGCCATGGGGTTGCGGGTGCGACACGTTCGGGGATGGCAGCTGCCGCCAATATACTGGGATGCAGTATATCTGACCTACTGACGCAAAATGGCCCGCCAATGGAAATTTATCCATCAGACGATATTTCTAAGTGGCCTAAGCATTTGCAGGAGAAGATCGCACGAGGGATGGAGAGGGTATAAAAATATCTTTAACCACCAAGGGCACGAAGAAACACAAAGGAAAAGAAAAAAAGTTTTTTCCTTCGTGACACTTTGTGTCCTTTGTGTTTATGTATTCAACGGTTAAGAATAAAAATGCGATAAAATCACCCCTATGAAAATCTTCCTTGACTCCATTGGCTGCCGTCTCAACCAGGCCGAGATTGAAAAGTTCGCCCGCCAATTCCGAGCTGTGGGGCATGAAATTGTCGGCGAGGCATCCCTGGCAGATGTGGCCGTAGTTAACACCTGTACGGTCACCTCCGAAGCTGCGGCGGATTCCCGCTCCAAAATCCGGGGTGCATCCCGCGCAGGAATCGAGGAGATCATTGCTACAGGCTGTTGGGTAACGATGGAGCCAGACAAGGCCGCCGAATTGACGGGTTACAATGTTATCGTTCTTAACGATCAAAAAGATAATCTTGTTGCTGATTTTTTAAATCTTCCCCCTAAAACCTTCGATCTCGAACCCCTCGAACGAACCCCTTTGCCAGGAATTCGCCAGCGTACGCGTGCCTTCATCAAGGTTCAGGATGGCTGCGATAACGACTGTACTTTCTGCATTACGACTGTCGCGCGGGGAAAAGGTCATTCTCGACCCATCGATGAGATTCTCGTGGATATTCAATCTGCGTTGGATGGCGGGACAAAAGAGATCGTTCTGACGGGGGTTCATCTCGGGTCGTGGGGGCAGGATTATGTCACTGCGAGCGGAGCGCGGCAATCTCACCTTTCCGAGCTAATTCATTCCATCCTTGAGATGACCACTGTTCCACGTCTGCGTCTCTCATCTCTCGAACCCTGGGATTTGGAACCTGATTTTTTTGCCCTATGGGAAAATCCACGCCTGATGCCACATCTTCATCTGCCGCTTCAATCGGGTAGCGATTCGGTGCTCAAACGGATGCGTCGTCAAACCACGCGGAATGCATTTCGCGAGTTGGTTGCCTCCGCCCGCGCGATCATGCCCGATGTGGCGATCACGACCGACATCATCGCTGGTTTTCCTGGCGAGACCGAAGAAGAGTTCGCCGAAACCCTAGAATTTGTCCGGGAGATCGGTTTTGCGGGGGGGCATATTTTTACCTATTCGCCACGAGAAGGGACCCCCGCCGCGCGGATGAAGGGACAGCTCGAAAAGAAAACCCGCAAAGCGCGGAATGCTGCATTGCGGGAAGCTTTTGCTGAAATGGGCAGGATTTACCGGAATCGTTTTATCGGCGAGACGATCTCTGTTTTATGGGAGGCAAGTTCACTGGCGAGCGATGCGGGTTGGCTGATGAGCGGATTGACCGGCAACTATCTCCGCGTCCACGCCACGCTCCCCGAACCACGCTGGAATCAGATCGATCAAATCCGATTGGAAAAAGTAGCGGGGGAACTTATTCTGGGGTTTCCTGTTCCTTAACCTGGCTTCCCGGTCTCTCCCCAAAGTACTGATAATAGCGTACTTCTATTGTCCCGTTGAATAATTTACGCGTCCGATCTGGTTGCGCCCGTTTGAAATAATCGGGGAATTTCTTGTCTGCTGTCAGCACATAAATGGACCAGCCTTTTTTCTTTTTGAAGGTCTGGTTGAAGGAAATATAAAGCTTGTTGAGCTCCTTGAAATTGCCCATTCTGACGCCGTAAGGGAAATTCGAAATCACGATCCCATGCTCCTGGTCGATCCACAGGTCCCGCACGTCCTTCTTCTCAAACTGGATATCCTTTCCGACCCCCGCCGCTTTCGCGTTGGATTTGCTGGCATAGATGCTCTCCTCATCCACATCATGGCCAAAAAGCTGCATTTCGAGATCAGATTTGACTTGGGATCGCGCGTGGCTTCGGGCTTGCTTCCACGCTTTAGCGGGGATACCCGGCCAAAATTCGGAGGCAAATTCGCGATTCAATCCGGGGGCGATATTCCGCCCGATCATCGCTGCTTCGATCAATATTGTCCCGGAGCCACACATCGGGTCAATCAGCAGGCGCTCTTTATTCCAGAAGCTAAGTTGAACAAGGGCGGCCGCCAATGTCTCTTTGATCGCCGCTCTACCGGCTTGCTTCCGATAACCACGACGGTTCAGTCCTGAACCTGAGGTATCGAGCGTTAGAGTTGCAAGATCATTAAGCACCGAAACTTTGATCGGAAAATCAGGCCCGCTTTCTTCAAACCAGTCTGTATCATATTCTTCGCTTAACCGCTCAACGACCGCTTTTTTGACGATAGCCTGGCAGCTTCTCACACTTTGTAGTTGAGATTTGACCGAAGCCCCCGTCACCGTGAATTTGCCTTCCTCGGTAATCCAATTCTCCCAGGGCAGGGCATAGGTCTGCTCGTAAAGTGTATCGAAATCCTTGGCTTCAAACTCACCCATCTTGAGCAATACGCGGTCAGCGGAGCGCAGCCACAGGTTGACGGTGGGAATGTCGGCAACAGTTGCATCAAACTCAACTTTACCATTTGAGACGCGTAGATCATCAAAGCCGAGGGCTTGTAGTTCGCGCTTGACAACAGCTTCCAAACCGAAGGTCAGTGTGGCTATTAAGGTAATCTTTTTCATGGGATTATTGTAACTGATTTGCGAATTTCAGATTTTAAAATTTCTTGGTGAGGTAAAATATAGAAAGGATCAAATCCGAACTATTAATTTGATTGGGGTTGCCATTCGTCGCTCTGTTCAGCTTCCTCCTCCCAGTTTCTTTTTCCACTCCAGTTTTCAATCTTGATTTTATAAACGGATGTTCGTTTAAGTTCCTTCTCGGTGATTGGACGATAGTCTTTACCTGCCTGTTTATCGGCAAAATATTTTTTTAGTAAAGCATATAAAGCGATTCGTTTTTCATCAGTGTCTTCAATAATTTGGATCTTGCCGAAAGCAATCACGCATTCATATTGCATGCTGAATTCAAGCGCAATATTCGAAGGGAGAAAACGACCGTAGTGGCTGGTTTCAAAACAAACCTCTGGATACTTTTCGCTGTTCGAACGTATTCTGCCCACAATATTTGAATGAAATATGATGCAATGTTCTTTTTCATCATAAATAAATGTGCTGGGAGTAATGAAGGGCTGCTCTTCCCAGTGTGTAGCAATATGTCCAATTTCTGCCTGGTGTAGATAAGAGCGTATCCACTCATCATCTTTGGCGTATTCTTGCAGGCGTTGTTTTGTAATATTCGGAGCTTGTGTTTTTGTCATAGTTCCTCTTTTCTCTAATTGTTTTTTTATTCTATCAAAGAATCTATTTTCTTTCTTGCTTATTTGCGAAAAGCATCGTACTATTCGCTTAATTTTGGATGGGTATTTCCCGCTCGCCAGTTTTTTAATGGTGGCATAGATGGGAAATTTATTCTTAATTTCAATCTCACACATGATAAATTAGCAGTAAAATTGGCTTGATAATATATTTCTGATATGGAGTTCTGGTATGCCTAATGCGAATGATAAGTTTTATCTGGACCAACTTTTGGAGACCCACTCCCCAGCCTTTGCAGTTGAAGAAGTAAAAGATATCCTCAACAAACTTTATAATTTAACCGGTAATCTTTCTCTACTGGAAAGTGAGCGGGATCAGAATTTCTGTATCATCACTGAAAACGGCGATCAATATATCATAAAAATTGCTAATAGTGCTGAGGATCCAGCGATCATTGATATGCAGATCAAGACTTTGGAACATATCGCTAAAGTTGATCCTGAGTTGCCAGTACCTGAGGTCTTACTATCTCGGAACGGGTTGGCTATTGAAGAAATTCAGGCTGCGGATGGTTCAAAACATTGTGTACGTATCCTGACTTACCTGCAGGGTGCTTATCCAAAGGATGACCCCACTGAGGTTGCATTGTTTCGCCCAATTGGAGTTTGCCTGGCACGACTTGCCCGGGCCTTGCGGGGTTTTTTTCATCCGATAGCGAATTACGAAATATTATGGGATTTGAAACATACCTCCAGGCTCAGGCAGTATTTGCCCTGTATTACTAATACCAAACATCAGGAACTGGCCACTTATTTCCTGGATCGCTTTGATCAAAATGTTCTACCCCATTTACCAAAGTTACGGGCGCAGATTCTTCATAATGATTTGACACCCGACAATATCCTGGTGGCAGAGAATGATCCCGGACGCATTGTTGGGATTATGGATTTTGGGGATATGACTCATACTCTTCTGATCATTGATCTGGCTACCACCATCGCGCCAATGCTTCGAGGGCATACCGATCTTTCTGGTGTGGCTGCGGAAATTATCGCTGGGTACCATGAAATAAGTCCGCTCGAAGATGCAGAGCTGCGTGTACTCTACGACCTGGTAGCTGCACGTTTGACAATGTTAAACGTAATCGCAGCCTGGCGAGTTTCACTCCACCCGGATAATCGGGAATATATTACCGGTGGGGTCGAAGAGATCTGGCGCACATTGGAAGCTTGGCGCGCACTGGATCCGGCAGCTATAACAAGGAAATTTTTCCGAACCTGTGGCTTATGGGAAATGGATGAGGTAAATTCATCGCCCAAAAAGGCAAATGAAACCCTTCAATCCCATCTGAAACGTAGGGATCACCTGCTGGGCCCCTGCGCTTACCTGTTCTACGAAAAACCACTGCATATTGTTCGCGGAGATGGTGTCTGGTTATATGATGTTTATGGCAACCGATACCTGGACGCCTATAATAATGTCTCTCATGTTGGACACAGTCATCCACATGTGGTGAATGCAATTGCCAAGCAGTCACGAAGATTGAATACCAGCACACGCTATATGCACGGGCTAATCCTTGAGTTGGCGGAACAGATTACTGATCGAATGCCGGAACAGCTGAGTGTCTGCATGTTTGTGTGTACCGGGTCTGAGGCCAACGAGCTGGCCTGGCAGATGTCAAAATTGGTATCGGGCAATAGCGGCGCTTTAATAACCGATTTCGCTTATCATGGCAGCAGTGCTGCCACCATGCAATTCAGCCCCGAAAGTATACCTAACAAGAACTTGCCACCGTATGTGCAAACGCTATTCGCGCCCACCTCAGATTCCACTTATCAAGAGCCAGATTCCGGGATAAGCGATGCGATCACGGCATTAGGCGAACAAGACTACCTACCGGCTATGCTACTCCTGGACACATCCTTTGTCAGTGATGGCATTTACACCTCACCAAAGGGTTATCTCGAAACACTTTTTGCGAAGACAAGTGCAGCCGGGGGGCTTTGTGTCGCTGATGAAGTCCAGGGTGGTTTCGGACGCCTTGGCCAGCATTTCTGGGGTTTTCAATTTGATAATGTGGTTCCTGATATAGTGACCATGGGAAAACCAATGGGAAATGGACATCCGCTTGCAGCAGTGGTGACCCGTCCGGAGATTGCTGAGACCCTCGCCAGAGAGACCGGTTACTTTAATACCTTCGGTGGCAACCCCGTATCCTGTGCGGCGGGATTGGCGGTTCTAGAAGTCATTGAAAAGGAAGGATTGCAGCGAAATGCGCTGGAAGTTGGACAATATCTCAGAGAAGAATTGACAGTTTTACAGGAAAACTATCCTGTGATAGGCGAATTACATGGTTCAGGATTGCTTCAGGGGATCAATATCCTTAAGCCTGATGGCACGCCTGACCCTGAATTGGCTGTCCAAATTATGAATCATATGCGCGAGAACGGCGTGCTGATTGGTACCACCGGGCAACCCTATTCGGTCCTTAAAATTCGCCCTCCCATTGTTTTCCAGAAGGAAGATGCGGATATACTGATACTCGCCTTGACGAGGGCCCTTGACGAACTCATAAATATGTAGGGACATATCGTCAGGATCGCAAACGCTTATTCCTGGGATCATAAGCCGGTTCTCCCAGCACCTTTGCCAGACAGCGGTGACTTAATATCTCAATATCAAAGGTTGTTCCGGGGGAGGCGTACTCTGGTGGAACGTAGACAAAGGCCAGGCTTTTTTGGACCGCATGACCATAGGCCCCCGATGTTGTCACACCAATAACCTTATCACCGTCGAGAACTGACTCACCACCACGTACTTCAGAATCCTCAACATCCACTTCAACGTAGGCAATATTCCAGGCCAGGTCTTGTTTTTGTCGCTGGAGAAGGGCATCACGTCCTATAAAATCACCTTTATCGAAGTTTATGAACCGCTCCATGCCAGCTTCGATCATCGTGATCTCGTTGATCAATTCAACTCCCCAGGCATAATAAGCCTTTTCCTTACCTAAACTGGTCAAAGCGTACATACCAAAGTCCGCGATGCCGAATTCCTCACCGGCAGCCCAAACCGCATCGTAAATGGTTTCAAGCTGGGCAATAGGCATGTGGAGTTCCCAACCGAGCTCGCCCACGTAATTGATCCGAAGGGCGCGTAACATCACACCTGCCGCCTCGATTTCCTTCCCGGTGAGCCAGGGGAAATTCTCATTACCCAGATCGGTATCTGTGATCTTGGTAAGCAATTCGCGGCAACGAGGTCCGGCCAATACCAGGGTGCCAAATTTATCCGTAATATTCCTGATCGTGACTTCATCATCATCTCTTTTTCTTTGGTTGAGTTGATCGCTATTGCGAATATTCGCGGCAGCAGCGGAAAGGAGGAAGAATCGCTCATCATCCAGGCGGGTGATCGTATATTCACTTTCGATGCGGCCCATATCCGACAGACCATGTGCCAGCACAATTCCGCCCTTTCGACTCGCGACCTTATTGGCCAAAACCCGGTTAAGGAATGTTTCAGCATCGGGTCCGCTCACCTCATGTTTGGTAAAGCTGGATAGGTCCAGCACACCCACCCGTTCACGAACCGCCAGGCATTCATCGCCGACGACCTCGAAAATATTATTCCGCCGAAAGCTCTTTTCTTCCTCCCGGCCATCCAGCGAAAACCACTTGGGACGTTCCCATCCAAATCCCTCTGCGTATGCAGCCCCTTTGGCTTTTAGCTTTTCATACAGGGAGCTGGTGCGGGCAGGTCGCCCGGCAGGACGTTCTTCCCCTGGCAGGTGGAGTTGATACATGAAGGTGAAGTCCTGATGTGATTTTGCGCGGGCATATTCCATGTCTGCGTAAGGACCAAATCTGCGCGGATCGACCCCGACCATATTGATATCAGCATTCCCAACCATCATCCATTGGGCCAGGTATTTTCCAGCGCCGGCCCCCTGCCCAATCCCCATATTCTGCCCGCAACTGAGCCAAAAATTTCTTAACCCAGCTGCCGGCCCGATCAATGGATTATGATCTGGGGTACGCGGATTTGCGCCATTCACGACGCGCATGATGCCTGCCTCGGCAAAGATCGGCATCCGTTCCATGACGCGCTCAAGCCCGGGCATGATGGTTTCATAATCTGCGGGAAAAAGCTCGCTCTCTGAATCCCAATCCTGCCCAGACCCAAACCAGGCCTCCTGGGTACCACTGCGTTCGTAAATCCCGATCAGGCCAGCGTTTTGCTCCTGGCGATAATAAGCGTTGGGATAGGGGTCACGCATGACCGGGATCTCTTCGTCACGGTCAATGAATTCCCTGATAGGTTCGGTGACAAGATATTGGTGCTTCATCGGTACTATCGGAAGATCAAGTCCCACCCAGGCCCCAATTTTTGCGGCATAGCAGCCCCCGGCATTGACAACATGCTCACAGGTGATCGTTCCCTCTTGGCTAATTACTTTCCATTCCCCATTTGGGAGTAGATTGATATCAGTGACGCGGTTATTCCGAATGATCGTGGCCCCCATCTTTTTTGCACCGATGGCCATCGCATTGGTCACGCCTGCCGGATCGACATAGCCGTCGTCGAGTGTCCAGGCTCCCGCGAGGATGCCCTCGGTGTTGATAAAGGGATTGAGCCTTCGGATTTCTTCAGGACTGATGATCTCCATTCGGAATCCGATATTTTTGGCGATGCCCTCAACCACCCGAAAGTTATCCACTTCTTCTTTGGTGGTCGCAATTCGAATCCCGCCGACACCATGCCAGCCAGTGGCCTGACCGGTCATTTTCTCAAGTTTGGGGTAGAGGGTATTGCTGTAATGTTGGATCTTGGCAATATTGTAGGAGGATGTGAAATTAGGGCATTGCCCGGCGGCATGCCAGGTTGAACCGGATGTCAATTCGGCCTTTTCGATCAGAACACAATCGTCCCAACCGGCTTCGGCTAAATGGTACAGCAGCCCAACACCCATAATGCCACCCCCAACAATAACCACGCGAGCATGTGTATTCAAATTTCATTCTCCTGAGTAGCGATCAATTTATTGAAGATTTTTTAGTAATTATGTGGATAAATCAGCTGTCTGGATAGATTTTTGATAATCTTCAAGACAGTTTTGACAAACACAGGTTTTACGAACAGCATCTTCAGGAACTTTTGCAAGCAACTCTTCGGGGAAGATGACTGATTCGCACCAGCACTCGGTTGCATTAGGATCGGCTGCCACAGCACATTGATTGGGGTTGCCACACAGAGGGCAAATCGCAGTATCCATATTTTCTCCAATATTTTTTGATGTTTTCATAAAATTTAGCCAGCTTTCTCCCACATCCACCTGACGCCTCTGCCAAATATTCCTCGCAGATTTGTTGGGCCGGCATAGGGGATAGGATGATTTACAACACTATGGTTGGTAAAGGCATTTGACTCACCAGCCATAAGGTCGGCAATAATACGCCCAAAAGTTTGTGTCGTGGGAACGCCTTCGCTTAAACCGACGCCAAAATAGATATTTTGATGATCTCCCATTACACCAACAGAAGGGCTTCGTTCGCCTAATAGATAAGCCGTTGTGCCTCCCCAGGTATGCTCAATGCCTAACCCTTCCAGTTGGGGAAATGAGGCGAAGAGATCCTTGGTGATGGATTGAGTAAATGATTTATCGTTCCCGGAGCATAAGGCATCGTTGTCATAATATGCAATCCCACCCGCCCCACCCATAACAATCCGATTATCCTTGGTTAGAATCAAATAACTGAACATCCTGCGCATATCGGATAGACCCTGTCGGTTACCCCACCCAATTGACTCCAATTGTGAAGTAGAGAGAGGCTCTGTAGCGATCTGGAAAACGCTGATGGGGAAGACACGGTTCTTAAAGAAGCCAAGTTTGTGGGAATAAGCATTCAATGCCACAACAATAATGGGGGCGCTAATATCTCCCAACTCGGTGTCCACGCGGTTTATTTTTCCGGGTGTGATGCGGGTTACGACGCTCCGCTCCCGCACATCAACCCCACCCTCTTCGACCACCCTCTTCATCTCACGAGCCAGTTTGGCGGGGTTGAGCGTGGCACCATGCGGGTTTTTCAGGCCAGCGATAAATCTGGATGATTTGATTTCAGTCTCAAGTTCATCTCCCCGGAGGAGAGACGAATCCAGGCCAAAAGATTTAAGATGATCCCGAAATTCTTCCAAACCGCGGATATGCTTTTCGTTAAATGCAACTTCCAGCATTCCGTTCTCTTCCAGGTCACATTCGACGCCATGCTCTGAGATCATTCTCCTGATGAAATTTAGCCCGTAAAAGGAAATATCCAGGTTATTCTGCCGGGCTTCAGGGTCTGCGGGGCTTGTTTTATTGAGCAGATCAGTCCCAATACAGAAACCACCATTCCGACCGCTGGCGCCGTAACCACAGCAGGCCCCTTCCAGGAGAACAATCTTCTTTTCTGGGAATTTTTGTCTGATATGGTAGGCGGCAGATAGACCAGTAAAACCGCCTCCAACGATGACCACATCTGCTTTGTGGCTTCCACGCAGGGGCTGATTGATTTTTTGGTTTTCAAGATCAACCGATTTGAACCAGAAATTATCAACAAAATATTCGTAGAGATCAGGCGGTCTGAGGTTTCGACTCTGATTATGGGAACGGGAAAAATATTTCATGGCTCCTATCCTCCTATTTCATTTTTCGCTGCATCAAGAATGGCCTGCAATTCGTATTGCACAGATTCTTCCAGGGGTTCAGGCATATGTTCTTTCAGAATCAGATCAAATTTATCTCGCGCCCGCTGACGAATATCCGCTGAGGGTGCTTCGCCCTGTGAGATACGCGGATGAGATAACTCTGGGATCCATATTTTCCGCAAATGTTTCCGCGTGTGTTTTTGAGCCAGGAAGTGTCCTCCAGGTCCAACATTCTTAATTGCATCCATCGCCAGGCCATCAATGCTTGTATCAACTCCTTCAACCAGAGCGCGATGGGTATGGTAAATTTCATCATCGAAAATGATCTGTTCAGGAACCAACAAGGTTGAAGATTTGATCATCCCCAGTCCTTCCGCGAGGTCTGCGCCAGCCATTGCGACCATCAAGGATGTATAAACACTATCGCGCCCCAGTTGCCAGGTCGCTGGTTCGGGGGCATCCATTGCAAATGACCCTGCCAGAACAGGAACGCCCCAATCATGGGCCAATTGAACGCCGGCTGTATTGCATAAATATTTTTCGGGAATGCCAACGATATAGCCCGCCGTTTGCGGGTCCATCACGGATGCACAAAGAGAGTAAAAAACGGGCGCTCCCGGGGCAACCAATTGCATCAGCACGATCGCACTGACCAATTCGGCATTCCCTAAAACCAATGCCCCACCAGTTGTCGCCGGTGCAGTTGATCCAAGGGTTGGCATGGCCATAAAGCCGACCGGGATCCCAGCTTTGGCATAAACCAGCGCTGCTTCAATGGCTTCCTTATCCTGGCCCAAAGGCGTGATCGTACAAATTAAAGCTGAAAGGGGAGGCGCTGCCCGCATCCTTGATCTATCTCCGGAAATGATCTCAGCCATCCGAATTGCATAATTTGCCAAAGTCTCATTCACGGATGTTACCGTCTGGACGTGCTTGACCGTATTTTTGAAGCTGGCCTCGATTTCATGCAAAGGGGCTGTGAGACCATAATCCTGGGCGCTGACCATCGGCCAATAAAACCCAATCGATGAGAGCGCATCTGCCACCCGTGCCATTTTCGCGACGTCTTCTTTCGTGGACGAACGGCTTGCTCCCGTTATAAAATCGAGAGTCTCGACCCCAACACCATCCGTACCAAAATAACTGCGGCTTCCATCCAGCAGCAAATCGGCTTCTTTGACACGCCCCGCCAACTTGTATGATCGGGGTGCATGGCTGAGCGCTTTTTTCACCAGATCAGAATGAATTCGTACGATTTGGCTTTCCTCATCAACCCGGGCGCCGTGTTCAGCGAAAATGCGCAGGGCTTCATCGGAGGGGAAACGAACCCCCACAGTTTCCAGAAGATCCAGGGTGGCTGACTGAATGGATTCAAGTTCATCACTGTCCAGCACATCCAGCTTGAGTTTTGGACGAATAGGTTTTATATCGACCATTGGTTATTTTCTCTCTACATCCAATCCAATCCTCATTTGATGAGCAACGGTCTTGTCATGATTATATTTCTACCGAAACCCTAGGAACGTACTCTTGTTCCTTTGGGATCATACATTGGACGCAGCGAAGCTTTGGCGGGGAAACGTTCACCAGCAATATCGATCTCGTATTTTCCGCTGTTGATGAAATCGTTAGTTGCGCCCTCTTCATTTTCTACAAAGCCCATTCCCATTGCGCCGCCAAGCGTAAAGCCATATGTGCCAGTTTGAAGGTATCCTACAATCTCTCCATCCCGGTAAATAATTTCGTTTCCGTAAAGAAGTGGTTCGGGATCTTCCAATAGGAACTGCACCATCCGATATTTGAGAGGTCCTCTTTCTTTATGTCGTAAGAGAGCATCTCGGCCTATAAATCCATTAGGTTTGTCAAATTTCACAGCAAATCCAAGACCGGCCTCGAGGGGGGTATCCATATTATCCATATCATGGCCGTATTCACGGTAAGCCTTCTCGATTCTGAGAGAGTTCAATGCCTGGAAGCCAGCGTGACGCAGGCCCAAACCCTGGCCGGCCTCCACTACTGATTCGTATACATGCGCTGAAAACTCGGCTGGGACATAAAGCTCAAATCCTAATTCGCCTTCATAGGTAACCCGCATTACCTGGGCAAGCGCATAATTTAGATCGATATTTTGTGAGGTCATATACGGGAAGGCTTCTTTTGAGACATCCACTGAGGTAATCTTTTGCATCAGATCGCGTGATTTTGGTCCCTGAATATTCATCAGTGTGTAGGCTGAGGTCATATCTGTAACAAAGGCGTGCGCCCCGTCAGGGATATGTTTCTTCAACCACATCAGGTCGTGGGTATAAAAATCACCGGCGCTGACAATAAAAAATTGATCCTCTGCAATCCGAGTGACGGTTAAATCTGCCAACATGCCACCCCGTTCATTCAGCCATTGGGTATAAACAACCCGGCCAACGGGAACAGCGACATCATTGGCGCAAATATTATTAAGGACTTTTTCTGCATCACGACCCTGCACGAGGAATTTCGACATGGAGGTTACATCCATGAAGATCACATCTTCGCGGCAAGCTTTGTGTTCTTCGGCCAGATATTCAAACCAATTCTGGCGTTTCCAGGAGTATTTTTCGACCTTGGCTTCTACCCCAGCCGGGGCATACCAATCGGGAATTTCCCAGCCCATGCCTTCGATAAAGAACGCGCCCGCCTTCGCTAATTGTTCATGAATGGCGGTTTTGCGAACGTTTCGGGCAGATTTATTTGCGAAATTAGGCCAAATAAGCTGGTATTGTAAACCCAGTGTTTCGACAGTTCTGTCAACCAGGAATTTTTGATTACCCTGGAATGGGAGGCATCTGGCAATATCGATATGCAGTGAATCAACGGGACAATACCCATCGACAATCCACTGAGCCATAATTTTCCCAACTCCGCCGCCCTGTAAAATACCCAGGGAATTTAATCCCGCAGCAACAAAGAAATTCTTTAGTTCAGGTGATTCACCCATGATCGGGCCGCCATCCGGTGTAAAACTTTCTGGTCCACAGAAGAATTTATGGATACCGGCATCTTTGAGTGAGGGAACACGTTCCATGGCGATCTCAACATAGGGCATCATGCGATCCCAATCGGGATTGATCTCTCCAAAAGCAAAATTCTTCGGGATGCCATCCATCCCCCAGGGAGCGGCGATTGGTTCAAAGAATCCGACCAACAGACCGCCCACCTCTTCCCTGAAATAGGAGTAAGCGCCAAAATCTTCAATGATGGGCAGATCTGCGTGTACTCCTTCCATCGGTTGGGTAAGCAAATAATAATGTTCAGCTGCCTGAAGGGGAACATTTACACCTGCCATTTTGCCTAATTGTCGTCCCCACAAACCCGCGCAGTTGACAACGATCTCTGCTTCGATCTCTCCTTTATCTGTGAGCACGCCGGTCACACGTCCGTTCTCTTTATTTATTCCAGTAACCTCAGTATCCTCAAAAATTTTTACTCCCCCCATGCGAGCGCCTTTAGCCAGCGCCATCGTAAAATCAACCGGGTTTGCGCGTCCATCTTCCGCGGTATAAAAACCAGCCAAAATATCGCTCGTTTCCGCCAGAGGCCACATCTTCTTGACTTCAGTGGGGGAAATTTCCTGGTAGTTGACTCCAAGTCTTCGAGCGGCAACAGCCATACGGCGGCGCTCTTCCAGCCACTCCGGGTCTGTGGCTAATTGCAGATACCCAATATCTCTAAATCCAGTGGATTGTCCTGTTTCTGCTTCGAGGGTTTTCATTAGCTCACGCGTGTAAGTTGAAATTTCAACGCTTAGTTCGTCTCCACTCGGTGTAACCACCAATCCAGCTGCATGCCAGGTAGTACCTGATGTGAGTTCTTTTCGCTCCAGGAGTACTACATCATCCCAACCAAGTTTGGTTAGATGATAGGCAACACTACAACCGATTACGCCTCCGCCAACGATCACAACTTGTGCATGAGAGGGAAGTTTACTCGAAGAATTGGGTTGGCTTTGATTTTTGGACATGGATACCTCCAGGGTCAATGAAAGATATATTTTGTAAATGATGTGATTAAAGGTAATCTTTTGGTTCATAAATCTACTAGAAAGCAGTATACCACGAATAGATGCTAATATTGCAGTATAATCAACAATATTATGACATAATGTTATAATATTGTTGATTATTGTTCTGATTTGTCATAAAGACCATTGATTTTTGTGCCTGATTGTGATATATTGCCAAAAATAATTGATTAAGAGAGAGAATTTCTATGCAGAATGTTAATCTTGATGGACAGGCAAAAATTGATGATGTCGATCGAAAAATCATCAAAATGTTAAGCGATGATGGCAGAACCCCATTTGCTCAGATAGCAAAACAATTAGGGGTTTCCACTGGCATGATACGTCAACGATATCACCGCCTTGTTGATGAGGGTGTTCTCCAGATCGTGGCCATTACAAATCCATTATTGATGGGGTTTGCAACAATGGCCCAAATTGGGGTCAAGGCAGATGTCAAACGTTTGGAAGAAATCGCAAATGAAATTGCATTATTTGAAGAAGTTATTTATTTGGTCTTACTTACAGGGAGCTATGATCTGCACGTTGAAGTTGTATGCAGAGATAAAACCCATCTGCTGAACTTCCTGACGAAAAAGCTCCATGCTGTCGAGGGAGTCAAAGAAGCTGAAACCTTTATGTACTTGAGTATTGCAAAAGAAAACTATGGATGGGTTGGAAATCTTGGTAGTTGATCACCAGAAAATCATACCCATCACTTATCTTGCATCTCGAGTTTATCTGATAAACATAATTTATCAGATAGATAGCACGGAAATATGTTGGAGGTGAAATATCCCTTAACCCCAAGTCAAATTTCTAAGAACAAACATCCAAGGCTGGCCTATTACAGGCTCATTTAGTAAGACTAAATTACCTCTAATCAAATGACCATATTACATCAAGGAGATCTATATCATGCCTCTACCAAATGAAATTCTCTACCTTACTGAAAAAGATGTTCAGAATACTATCTCAGTAGCCGAAGCTGTCGACCTGGCCGAGAAGGGCATCAGGGCCGATGGAGATGGCAAGGTCGTAGGTGATAAGTTTTATATGGATGTTAATGATGATGGTTTTGTCAAACCTTTCTCTGGTTATATTGCCGGGGAAGAGTATGCTTTTGTAAAATCCTTCAGCTATTTCCCCGGTAATCCCACAAAATACAATCGCCCAACCACTTGCTCACAAGTCATTCTAATTGACTACGAAACCGGATTACCCGCCTGTTTTATGGGAGCCGACTGGGTTACTGGTCTAAAGACAGCCGCCTCGACAGTTGCAACAACAGCCGTTTTGGCACGACCTGAGTCTGAGGTAGTAACCATTTTTGGCGCGGGAACATTGGGTCGGTTGCACCTGATGGCATTGGTTGAACGCTTCAAAATTACTCAGGCCTATTTTATTGATATCATTCCTGAAGCAGCTGAAAAATGTGCCAAGGACCTTCAAGCAGAACTTGGTTTTCCTGTCGAAGCAGTGTCGCTGGATGATAGAGAAAGCGTTGTAAGAAAATCCGATATTGTGTTTACCGTAACTACGGGCAGCCAGGAACTTGTATATCGTGATTGGTTGAAGCCAGGGACATTTATCGCCCGCCTGGGTTCCTATCAGGAAGTTAACCATGACGTCATTTTGGAAGCCGACAAAGTTATCTTTGATCGCTGGAAATACGTCAGCCCCAGAATTCCAGAAATAGTCGATTTGATTAAAGAAGGAAAATTTACTCGAGAGAGTGTCCATGCAGAGTGGCCTGATATCGTTGCTGGAAAAGCAACAGGCAGAGAATCCGCGGACGAAGTCATTGTCTTCATTGCCCTGGGTATTTGGGGCGAGTATGCAGCTATCCTGCCAGAAGTTTATCGGCGTGCAAAAGCAAAGGGCTTGGGGCAGGGTCTGCCTTTTTAGCCATTTATGGTTCATTGGCTCCCTGGGAATTGCCGGGGCCAAATGCGGATATGAGGGAGTTTTGCAAACCGCCATAGGGTTGCAAAACTCCCTCATATCCGCCAGCTACCACGGAGATTCCGAAAAATCTAAATTATTCAAAGGAGATTAAATGAGTATTCAAGGGAAAAAAACCCGTGAGCTTTTTCAAAAAGCAAAAGCCGTAATGCCTTACGGTGTAAATTCGAATTTTCGCTATTGGGGTGAGGATGACACACTAATCGCCACCCGAGGCGAGGGTACATACATCTGGGATGCAGATGGAAAACGTTATATCGATTATCGCCTGGGATTTGGTCCAATCATTTTAGGTCATGGTCACCCCGCTGTTGTAAAGCGAGTTCAAGATGCGATTCAAGATGGTACCGTTTTTGCCTGGACAACACCTTATGAGATTGAACTCTGTGAGCGGATTACCAAGATGTGTAATGTGGATAAGGTGCGCCTGACCAATACCGGCACCGAAGCTACCATGCATGCCTTGCGCATTGCACGGGCATACACCGGACGCGAAAAATTTATCAAATTCGAGGGACAATATCACGGCATGGCAGATTACTTCATGTATAGCACTGCCTCTGCTAATCCCGTATCTTTAGGTTCCAAACGCAGCCCGATCAACGTGCCGGCGACATCCGGAATCCCCAAAGGGATTAATCAATATGTGATCAACCTGCCCTACAATGATTTTGAGCGCCTGGAAGAAACCATCACGGCACAATGGGGCGATATCGCCGCTATTTTTGTTGAGCCAATGCTTGGCAATTCTGCTGGCGTTATGCCCCTACCGGGCTATCTTCAGAAAATGCGGGAGCTATGCGATAAATACGGTATTGTGCTGGTTTTTGATGAAGTCAAAACAGGCTTCAGAATGGCCAATGGTGGGGCACAGGCCTATTTCAATATCCAGGCTGATCTGGTGACCTACGCAAAATCCTTGGGGAATGGCTTCCCGATTGCAGCCATCGCCGGAAAAGAAGATGTCATGATGACAATTGAACCTGGCCTCATGGCTCATGGAGGCACCTATTCCGGAAATGTGGTTGGCACGGTAGCAGCAATTGCCACACTTGAAATTCTTGAATCTGAACAAATTATTGAAACCATCTTTAAACGCGGTGAGGCCCTGATGACCGGGATTGGTGAAATTCTGACCGAAGCAGATATCCCGCATGCACTCCCGGGTGTGCCATCCATGTTTGGTATCGTTTTAGGTGTTGAAGAAGAACCGCACGATTTTAGAGAGTATTTCCAGGGCGATGGCGAACTTTACGAAAAACTTGCTTTGGAATTGATCAAGCGCGGTGTACAGCCTGACGGTGATGCCCGTGAACCCTGGTTCTTATGTGCTGCGCTCAGCGAAGAAGATGTAAGCGAAACCCTGAACGTTTTCAACGATGCGCTCAAAGCTGCAAAGGCATAAGTAGCTTACCGAATATTCGTACAGGGATACTATCCGAGACAGGATTGTATCTCTGATAAGTGAGGCTATATGGATCAAGATAATCAGGCATTATCAGCCGATGAGATTGTACAGTTAAGCAAAGAATACACATTCTTCTCCTGGTCAGTTCAATCTCAGGTCAACCCCATTCCAGTGGAAAAAGCGGATGGTGTTTATTTCTGGGATGCGACTGGAAAGAGATATATCGATTTTTCATCACAGCTAATGAACACAAATATTGGAAGCCAACATCCCAGAGTCGTAAAAGCCATTCAGGATCAGGCTGCAAAGCTCTGCTGCGTCCACCCCGGGAACACAACCGCACCCCGTGCTTTGCTCGGAAAAAAACTGGCCGAAGTTACCCCCGGAAAACTTAAGAAAACCTTCTTTACCCTGGGTGGCTCAGAAGCAAACGAAAATGCCATCAAGATCGCACGCGCTTACACAGGACGCCACAAAATTTTGGCACGTTACCGATCGTATCACGGTGCCACTTATGGATCAATTGCCCTGACGGGTGATTATCGTCGGTATGCGGTTGAACCAGCTATGCCTGGGACTGCACATTTTCTCGATCCATACTGCTATCGCTGTCCTTTTGGGCAGAAAGTGGAATCCTGCAAGCGGGAGTGTATTTCTCACGTCGAAGAAATTATTCAATATGAAGGCCCTGACAAGATCGCGGCCATCATCATGGAAGGCGTAACCGGTTCAAATGGCTTGATTGTCCCACCCGACGATTACTGGCCACGAGTTCGTGAGATTTGCGATAAATATGGCATCCTGCTTATATCAGACGAAGTGATGAGCGGCTGGGGACGAACGGGAAAATGGTTTGCGGTTGATAATTGGGATGTGGAACCAGATATTATCACAACGGCAAAAGGCATCACTTCGGGTTATGTTCCTCTTGGGGCTGTGATCGTTACAGAAGAGATTGCCAATCATTTTGATGATAATTACCTCTTCGCTGGCCTGACCTATAGCGGTCATGCATTGGCTTGTGCTGCTGCGTTGGCGACGATAGAGGTTTACGAAGAAGACAGCTTGCTTGAAAATGCCGCGACTTTGGGCAACTACCTTGGTGAAGTGCTGGAAGATATCAAAGAGCGTCACCCGTCAGTAGGTGATGTTCGTTATATCGGTTTATTTTCAACCATTGAACTGGTGGAAAATCGCGAGACCAAAGACCCCTTCCCTGCAGCTGTAATGGCTGAAGTGAAGAATACGTTGCTGGATAGCGGCTTATTTACCTTCATACTGGTCAAGGATATTGGGACAATGATTTTTGTAGTCCCGCCACTGTGCATTACAAAGGAACAATTAGATGAAGGCTTTGCTCTGGTTGAGAAAGCTTTGGAAGTTGCCGATAGGAAGGTGAAATAGCATGACGAAAATAATGAATTACATCAACAATGAGTGGGTGGAGCCGAAAGTAAGCGAATATACAGAGGTTATTAATCCTGCAACCGGTGAGGTGATCGCGAAGACACCATTATGCGGCAAAGATGAAGTGGATGCAGCGACAAAGGCGGCCTCTGAGGCATTTCCGGCCTGGCGGCAAACCCCGGTCCAGGATCGCATCCAATATCTTTTCAAGCTGCGAGATTTACTCAAAACTAACCACGATGAGATCGGTCGCATAATTACCAGAGAGTGTGGCAAGACCCTTGGCGAAGCTAAAGCTGAGATGGTCCGTGCCATTGAGAATGTGGAAGTTGCCTGTGGTATGCCGATGATGATGAAGGGCGAAATCGCAGAAGATATTGCCCCCGGAATTGACGAAATTATGCTGCGTCAGCCGCTGGGAGTCTGTGCTACGATCGCGCCCTTCAACTTCCCTGGCATGATTACATTCTGGTATCTGCCATACGCATTGGCAACCGGCAACACATATATTGTCAAACCTTCAGAAAAAGTATCGATGACCATGCAGTTCATCTTCGAACTGATTGAGCAGGTTGGCTTCCCAAAGGGTGTCGTCAATATGGTTCATGGTGCTAAAGATGCGGTCGATAGCATTCTCGATCATCCTGATATTCGTGCGATCACATTTGTTGGCTCGACGAATGTTGCCAAATATATCTATCGCCGCGCTGCTGAAAATGGCAAACGGGTGCAAGCCCAGGGTGGAGCCAAGAACCCGGTCATCATTATGCCAGATGCAGATATGGAAATGACAACCCAAATCGTTGCGGATTCAGCATTCGGTTGTGCAGGACAGCGATGCCTGGCAGTGTCATTAGCGGTAACTGTAGCAGAAGCTCGAAATAGTTTCACAGAATTGATCTGCGATGCCGCTTCATCTCGCACCGTTGGCTTTGGTCTTGATGAGGGCATCCAGATGGGTCCGGTCATCAGTCAGACCAGCAAGGAAAATATTGAGCAACTAATTGGTCTGGGAACGAAAGAAGGCGCAACCGCCCTGGTGGACGGGCGAGGAACAACTGTCAAAAATTATGAAGGCGGAACCTTTGTGCGACCTACAGTACTGGCAAACGTACAACCCGACAGTGAAATCTGGAAAACAGAAGTCTTTGGCCCGGTATTGAGCATGATGCACGTACAGACAATTGAAGATGCCATTAAATTGGCAAATAGTCACATCTATGGTAATCAGGCGAGCTTATTTACCTCCAGTGGGGCAGCAGCACGCAAGTTCCGTTATGAAGTGGAAGCCGGAAACGTAGGCATCAATATCGGTGTGGCTGCACCGATGGCCTTCTTCCCCTTTAGCGGTTGGAAAGACTCTTTCTTTGGTGATATGCATGGCCAGGGAATGGATGCTGTTGAGTTCTTTACGCAGAAAAAAGTTGTTGTTGAGCGTTGGCCGAAGGAATGGTCACGTAAGTTTTAACCCTCCCGTTTCCGGCGTCCCTCTGGCGTCTCCAGGAGAAAAAGATGACCGTTGAGATGCATGAAAAATTAGCTCAGGCAGTAATTGATGGGGATCCAGTTAGGGCAAAAGCCCTCGCATTGGAAGCAGTGGAAAAGGGATTGGATGCACGCGCTTGTATTACAGAATTAACAAAGGGGGTTCAGCATATCGGTAAACTGCATTCTGAGGGGGGGTGCAGTTTACTCGATTTGCTCAATAGTGCAAGTGCAGTCAAAGTGGCTCTCACTATATTGGAGCCAGTTTTAAACAAGAGCGAGAATCGAGAAATTTAGCCCCAGTTGTGCCCGATACAATAGATGGTGGTGGCAAATCAATATTCGGTAAAATGAAGGTGATAAAGGATTAAACCAGGAGATCATATGAATACCTATTCTGAAACACCAGATATTTTTTCAATTTCATCACACCAAAAAATAAATGTGCTCAGTCCTTCTGAGCTAGAGACACTAAAAAATGGCACATTGCAGCTCTTATCCGAAGTTGGTGTATCCTTCCCTACAAAAAAGGCGCTGACAATTTTTGCTGAGCATGGTGCTGATGTTGATTGGGAAAAAGAGATCGTTCGTATCCCTCCAGATTTGGTAAAAAAAGCGATGGCTACCGCTCCTCGCAGTTTTGTACTTGGAGGTCGTGAAAAGCGCTTTGATCTCACTCTGGATGGAAAAGTTTCATATCTGACAACGGATGGGTGCGGGGTACATGTCATCGATCCGGAAACCCGTGAAAAACGCGCCTCCCAAAAGGCCGATGTCGCCATGATGGCGCGTGTTGGTGATGCATTACCCGCGGTCAGTTTTTTCTGGCCCATGGTCAGTGCTCAGGATTTTGGGAAAACTGCACCCTTGCATGAATGCCATGCAGGGTTGACAAGCACCCTGAAGCATGTCCGCGGCGGAACGACCGTTCACCCTGAACTTGCTCCCGCTATTGTGGAGATGGCTACTGTGGTATCTGGCAGCGAAGCCGAAAGACGCCTCAGACCGCCCGTCTGCGCCAATATTTGTACAATTGCGCCTATGACTCAAGATGCTCATGGTATCGAAACCGCCCTGATCTATGCAGAAGCGGGAATTCCACAAAGCTTTATGGCCATGCCTACCATGGGCTCAACGGCTCCGGCTTCCGTACTTGGGGCAATAGTACAAGGTGATGCTGAAGTTATCAGTGCGATGGTCTTGATGCAATTAGCCCATCCTGGTGCCCCGGTAATTCACTCGATCATTACTTCAATCATGAATCCGCGTACAGGTGGCTATATTGGGGATCTGAACCTTCCCGTCAATTTTATCGCAGCGGAATTGGCACATGCCTGGAATGTACCCACATTGGGTGGTGGCTCATTTAGTAGTGATGCTCCTGATCTTGGTTGGCAATCTGCCTTTGAAACGGGCTTTGGCAGTTCACAAATCCCTCTGGCCGGTGGTGAACTTTGCGGATATATGGGATTGATGAGTTCTTCCATGATCCTTTATCCAGAGCAACTCATTCTTGATAATGCGGTCGCCATGGATGTATATACTATGTACAAAAAGTTTGATTTCCAAGACCTTGATGTTTCTCTGGATGTAATCAAGGCGGTAGGCCCGAAGGGTCATTTTCTGCGAGAGAAACATACCCGAAAGCATATCCGTGATTTTCATTATTCACCAATTTTTCGCCAACTGGATGCTGCCGGTAGCTTGCGGGAACCGCGCGAAGTGGCAATTGAAGAATTCAAAAAGATATATAATACACATAACCCCGAGCCATTGCCTGATAGCGCTCTAAAGGAGATGGATCAGATAGTAGCTGCAGCTGATCGTAAAGCAAAAGAATTGGGAGAATAGCGTGGCAAAAAACCAAACTTCGGAAAAATCAGTCGATAAGCTTCCTGAACAAACAAAGGTTGTGATTATAGGCGGTGGTGTAATTGGTTGCAGCACTGCCTATCATTTAGCGAAGCTTGGTTGGAAAAATATTGTACTTTTGGAACGCGCCCAACTCACTGCTGGCACCACCTGGCATGCAGCCGGGTTGATTGAGGCCGGCGGCTTTTTTGATGCAACTACAGTTGAAATGACCAGATACACGCTGGAATTGTATAGCAGGCTGGAGAAAGAAACCGGCCAGGCGACAGGTTATAAAAATGTAGGTATGGTTACCCTGGCTTCTACTCCAGATAGGCTGGAAGAATTACGTCGCATAGCAGCCTTCGATCGCGAATTTGGTGTTCCAGTGGAAGAAATTTCTCCAAAGAAAGTCAAAGAACTCTGGCCCTTGGCGTTTACCGACGATATCCTGGCGGGATTCTATTCTCTCAATGATGGCCGCGTTAATCCCATTGATGTGACTATGGCATTGGCCAAAGGCGCTCGTATGGGTGGGGTTCAAATCTTTGAAGAAACTGCTGTTACTGGCATCACCAAGGAAGATCAACGGGTGACTGGGGTCATCACCAATAGAGGGGAAATCCAGGCAGAATATGTAGTCAATTGTGCGGGAATGTGGGCGCGAGAGATTGGAAAACTTGCAGGTGTAAACATACCTTTGCAGCCGACCGAACATTACTACTTGATCACCGATGCGATTGAAGGAATCCACGCAGATCTGCCTGTATTGGTGGACCCTGATAAATATTCCTATTTACGTGAAGAGGTGGGGGGCATCTTGCTGGGAATATTCGAGCCGGTCTCAGCTCCCTGGGCGTTGGATGGCATTCCAAAGGACTTCACCTTTGGCGAGATCAATCCTGATTGGGATCGAATGATGCCCTATGTTGAAGAAGCGATGAAACGTGTCCCGGCCCTTGAAAATGCCGGTATCCACAAATTCTTCTGCGGTCCTGAAAGCTTCACACCGGATCTGGGACCCATGATGGGGCTTGCTCCGGAGCTTGACAATTTTTTCGTTGCTGCTGGTTTTAACTCACTTGGCATTCTAACAGGAGGCGGAGCTGGGAAAGTAATGGCCCAGTGGATCAAAGACGGAGTACCAGACGTTGACATCACCGGGATTGACATCGCTCGTATGTCGCCTTTTGAGAATACACCGAAATATTTGAAGGATCGAGCGGTTGAAGTTCTCGGTTTCATGTTTGAAGATACCTATCCAAATAAGCAATTCAAGACGGCGCGAAATGTGCGCAAATCTGCATTCTATGATCGCCTGGCCGATGCAGGAGCCTATTTTGGAGTATATGCCGGAATGGAGTATCCGGATTGGTTTGCACCGGAGGGAGTTGAGCCAAAAGTCGAATACTCCTGGGGACGGCAGAATTGGTTTGAGTACAGCGCCGCAGAACATCTGGCCACCCGTGAAAATGTGACCATGCTGGATTATTCTGTGATGGGCAAAATTCTGGTTCAAGGGCGAGATGCAGAAAAATATCTTAACCTGATCTGCGCAAATAACATTGCAGTTCCGGTCGGCCGCTGTGTTTATACCCAATGGTGTAACGAAACCGGCACAATTGAGGCTGACCTAACGGTCACACGCCTTGCCGAAGATCAATATTTGATTTTATCTGGTGACGCTACTTTAACAGCTGTGCAAGCCTGGTTGAGACGGCACATTCCTGTGGATGCACATGTAGCGATTACCAATATTTCTTCTGCCTGCAGCGTGTTGAACATTCAGGGACCAAAATCTCGTGAATTTTTGAGCACACTCACAAATGCGGATATGTCTAATGAGGCTTTTCCTTTCCTGACATCACAGGAAATTGATATCGGCTATGCACTGGTCAGGGCCATCCGCGTAACGTATGTGGGCGAGTTGGGCTGGGAGTTATACATTCCCTCCGAGTTTTCTTCGCATGTTTTTGATACCCTGGTGGAAGCAGGTGCAGATTTTGGTTTGAAACATATAGGATTACAAGCCTTGAATAATCTCCGGCTGGAAAAGGCATATCGTGATTATGGGGGCGATATTGACAATACAGATACTCCCCTGGAAGTTGGGTTGGGTTTCTTTGTCGATTTTGATAAACCCGGAGGATTTATTGGTCGGGATGCACTCTTGCGCCTAAAAGAAACAGGATTTAGATACCGCATGCCTCAGTTCCTGCTCGAAGATCCTGAGCCAATGCTATATTATGGCGAGATTATTTACCGGGATGACAAGCCTGTTGGATATATTATGTCGGGAGGCTATGGACACACATTAGGTGCATCTGTTGGGGTTGGCCCCGTTGAAAATGATGGAGAAACAGTATCCCTTGATTTCATCAAAAGCGGCACTTATGAAATAGATATTGCAGGTGTACGCTATCCTGCAAAGGCCTCTCTCAGGCCAATGTATGACCCCAAACTTTTGAGGGTGCGCACCTAAAAAATATTTTATT
>JACKQG010000629.1_pt1 | contig 42457 bp, 46 predicted proteins | sample 8237621 | NCBI WGS metagenome assembly JACKQG01 (sample SAMN15677084, study PRJNA649215) | marine metagenome | biome: marine; feature: Black Sea; material: saline water; isolation source: suspended particulate matter (SPM) from the Black Sea western gyre | collected 2013-06-09/2013-06-10 | depth... | reverse complement strand
GGGCATCAATGCTGGTCCGGCCCCAGCCTGTGCGACAGCGATGCAAACGAGATGCAGGCTGCCATCACCGCCTTTGCGAATGCCATCAACCCAACCGTGATCGATCCGGTGCTGGTCACCAGTAAGGCACTGGTTTTACTCGAAGATGGGATCGTCGCCTCCGGTGGCAACCGCCACGAAGCCAACCAGATTGCACTATGGGAATTCAAGCAGGGCGCAGGCTCAACCGCGTTTGACCTCACCGGCATCGAGCCCTCGATGAATCTAACTCTGGTTGGCAATGTCAACTGGCTGGGCGCTTACGGGCTGGACTTCTCCGGCGGCAAGGCCTGGGCCGACACCGCTCAGAGCAAAAAGCTGTTTGATTACATCAAGCTATCCGGCGAGTACTCTATCGAGGCCTGGGTTATTCCGGCCAACGTGACCCAGGAAGACAGAAATATCATCAGTCTTGACTCTGGCTCCAATAACAAAAATTTTGCCCTCACCCAGACCCTGTATAACTATAACTTTCATAACCGCAGCACACTATCGACAACCAACGGCATTCCTGTATTATCCACCGAGGATGGCGGAGAAATTCTGCAGTCCAGCCTGCAGCATGTGGTGACCACCTTTAACCCGGTCAGTGGACGCCAGATCTTCGTGAATGGTGAAAAAATCAATGTCAGTGACCCCATCACACAACCGGTTTCGATCGACTGGGAAAACAACTATGCCTTCGTGCTCGGTAACAGTGCCTCCAACACCAGGCCCTGGTTTGGACAACTGCGCATGGTGTCGATTCATAATCAGGTGCTGACTCCAGCTCAGATCGCACAGAATTTTGCGGTTGGTGTGGGCCAGAAATACTTCCTGCTGTTTTCGGTTGCAGACCGAATCGGCACCCCCGGCATCGGTATCCCTGACAGTTATATCCGCTTTGAGGTTTCCCAGTTTGACAGCTTTAGCTACCTGTTCGATAAACCGACCTTCATCAATCTTGATCCGAACTGGATACCAACGGCGATTACAATCAAAAAAATGCGCATCGGTATCAACGGAAAACCCGCTGTAGCCGGACAGTCTTTCGCCACCCTGAATGCCAGCATCGATAGTTCTTACAATGCGCTGGATGGTCAACTGCTGTCACCGCTGGGTGCGGTAATCGCGCTGGAAAAAGGTGCCAGTCTGGATGAATTCTTCCTCAGCTTTGAAGTACTCGATGACAACACCCACAACGTGACCGATCCAACGCCGCTGCCACCGCCGGTTGCCGCCGACCCCGCCGCAGTATCCGATATCGGCGTTCGCACCTTCGCTGAAATCAATGCCACCATTGCCAAAATGACCGGTGTACCGGTCACCAACAGCGCGGTTAACAGTCTGTATGTTCAATACAAACAACAGCTGCCCACGGTGGAAACCATCGATGCCTTCCTGCCGTCTCACCAGATGGCGATCGCACAGCTGGCGTTAACCTCCTGTAGTGAACGGGTTAACCTCGATAGCAGCCTGCCCATCGGCAATGCCGCCAGAGTACTGTTTAGCGATGTAGATTTTAGCGAGTCGGCGCAAACCGCCTTTAATACCGCACAAAAACGTAGCAATGTGATCAATCCGGTAGTGAACGCAGTATTACTAAACAATCTGGACTCACAGCCGGATCAGACTGAGGTCGCTAATCTGCTGGGTGCAGATACGTCTCAGACCCTGACCACATCGGTCGCCACTTACCCTTATGACAGTCTGATCACAGAAATGATCAAATGTCCGCAGCTCGGCGACCCCCATTTCAACCCGGACTTCCTCTGCAACCTGACAACGGATATTTACACTGCCGCACGGACTGCACAGATTGTAAAAGCGGTTTGTGCGGCCGCCGTCGGTAGCGCCGCGATGCTGATTCAATAGGACATGACGATGACCCATAAAGCTAAATTTAAACTAACAGCCCTGCCTGTTGATGCCCCGCTGTATCATCGTGATCACGCGCGTCCGGTTACGCGGCGCGATTTTATCCGTCAGGGTTTCCTGGGCGGCTCTGCGACCATATTAAGCGGCGGCGTACTCAGTCTGTTTACCGCACCTAATCAGGCCTATGCGGCGCTGTCTTCTGATGTTCAGTCACTCGCGAATGACATCAACTGTTCACTCGGCGGCCTGTCCGGCAACAAGGTTCCATTCATCTGCTTCGACCTGGCCGGAGGTGCCAATCTGGCCGGCTCCAATGTACTGGTCGGTGGGGCTGGCGGACAGAATGACGGCAGCATCACCACCGCAGGTTACAGCAAGATGGGCATACCCGGCGATATGGTGCCGGGACTCGACTCCACCAACTTCAGCCTGCTCAGTGGCAGCATCAACAATGATTTTGTCAACGCTGAACTGGGCCTGCAGTTTCATGCCGACAGCGCGATGCTGAAGGGCATACTGGAAAAAGCTGGCGTGGCCGTGGGTCGGGTCGATGGCTGTGTGATTCCGGCACGCTCCGATAACGATACCGGCAATAATCCACATAACCCGTTGTATGGCATCTCGATGGCCGGCGGCAAGGGTACAGTGGTTGACCTGATTGGATCACGCAGCAGTGACTCCGGCGGCAACTCGATGGCACCCGCCAACATGATCAACCCGGAATTCCGCCCCACCAAGGTGGATCGTCCGAGCGACGTCACCGGCATGGTGGATGTCGGTGAGTTGACCGCCATTCTGAGCAATCCGGCGGATGTCACGGCGGTAATGGAATCGATGGCGCGTATCACCCACAAGAAACTTAAACTCGGCAGCGTAAATACCGGCCTGACGCGCGACGAAGTGGTGAAAGACCTGGTACGTTGTGGCTACCTGAAAGCCGCCGATCTGGCAGACCGCTTCGCCGGGGTGCCGGTCGACCCACTGCTGGATACCGATATTCAGTCTATCTTCACTGCAGACGAACTGAATGGCGATGGCGAATTCCGTAAAACCGCCTCGGTGATGAAGATGGTCCTGAACGGTTATTCTGCCGGTGGCTGCATCACCATGGGCGGTTACGACTACCATACCGGTGACCGGCGCACCGGTGAAAACCGTGATCTGCGCGCCGGACGCTGTATCGGTGCCTGCCTGAACTACGCCGCCAGACTGAATAAACCGCTGATGATTTACGTGTTCAGTGATGGCTCGGTGGCAAGCAACGGGATGCGTGATGAATCCGCCGACTCCGGCACCACGCTGGGCGGTCGCGGCAAAGGGCAGTGGACCGGCGATAACTCATCCACCGCCTGCTCATTCATCCTGGTGTTCGATCCAGTCAGCAAACCCACGCCCCTGATCAGTGGTCGTCAGATCGGGCGCTTTTCTGCCGATGCTTCGGTCGTGACATCCTCCAGCCCGGCGGCTAACAACGTTAATCTGCTGGTCAATACCGTATTACTCAATTACATGTCACTCAACGGCGATATCGGCCAGTTTGCCAGCACCTTTACCAATCATGGTCTGGGCAGCGCCTACGATCTGTATGCCGCTTTTGGAGCCCTGTCAGCCTGACCCACCCTATGCGTAAATCCGTTGTTAATACCGGTTACGGCTGGCTGGCCGGTTTAATCATGGCCGGGCTGGCCACGCATGCCGGTGCCGACTGGTATAAGCAGTCCCTCGATGTCATGGGCACCCGGGTGAATGTCGAGCTCTGGCATAGCGACCCGCGCCAGGCCGAACGCTGTACCGATCGAGTATTTGCTGAAATGCAGCGTATAGACCGACTGATGAGCCCGTACAAGGAAAACAGCGAAGTTTCCCGTATCAATCGACTGGCCGCCACTGAAGCGGTTAAGGTGAGCGCTGAACTGTTTAGCCTGCTGCAAAAATCGATTGCTTTTTCAGAACTCTCTAACGGTGCGTTTGATATTAGCTTTGCCTCGGTCGGCTATTATTACGACTACCGCAAGAAGCAGCAGCCAAGTGCTCAGACCATTCAGCAACAACTACCCGCCATCAACTATAAAAACCTGCTGTTACAACAGCAAACGGTACGATTTGCGAAACCCGGTATGCGTATCGATCTGGGCGGTATTGCCAAGGGCTATGCGGTCGATCGCTCTATTTTGCTACTACAACAGTGCGGTATCCAGCAGGCTCTGGTGAGTGCCGGCGGGGATAGCCGTATTCTGGGCGATCATCAGGGTCGGCCCTGGATGATCGGGATTCAGCACCCCAGACAGGAGCAGCAGATCGCGTTAAGCATTCCACTATCGGATAGCGCCATCTCAACTTCAGGCGATTATGAGCGCTATTTTTTATCCGGTAACGAGCGCATTCATCATATAATCAACCCGAAAACCGGCACCTCAGCGCATACAGCCTGGAGTGCGAGCGTGATGGGTCCGGACGCAACCACTACCGATGCGCTGTCCACCACCCTGTTTATACTGGGTCCGGAACAGGGCCTGAAGCTGATTAATGCACTCGATGAAATCGAAGCAGTCATCATCGATGCTAACGGAGTGGTACACTATTCATCCGGATTGATTGACCCGGCTAGCCCCGGTTAACCAGACATAACAACACAAATTCAGGAAGTCAACATGAGTAAAATCATCCGCCTTGCGGCCTTTTTATGCTTCAGCCTGCTATTCAGCCCCTATGCCAGCGCTCAGGATGCCGCGACGGCGTTGCAGCAAAATATTCAGGATCTGAAAAACGATGTGCTCAAACTGAATAAAAACCTGTTTATTCTGGAAGAAGATCTGCTATTTCCTGCCAACACCCAGTTCAGCGTTTTTCTGTCGATGGATTCCGGCAAGCTTTTTACCCTCGACTCGGTGCAGCTCAAAATCGATGAAAAAGTCATCGCCAGCCATCTGTATACCGAGCGTGAACTGGAAGCACTCAAGCGCGGCGGGGTGCAACGCCTGTATATCGGTAACCTGGCTTCCGGAAAACATGAAATTATTGCCATTTTTAGCGGCAAGGGACCGAATAAACGTGATTATCGGCGCGGAGAAAATATCCAGATTGAAAAGGGCAGCGACCCTCAGTTTATCGAACTGCAGATCATCGATGACCCGTCCAAGGAACAGCCGCTATTTAAAACGCGAATCTGGGAATAAACCAGCCCTGTTGCTGCGGCTTTTTATTAAATGATGCGAATTTCTATCCGTCACTACTTTCTGAAAACCACACTCTGCATAGTATTAACTATGCCCGTCATGCTTTCAGCACAGGAAGACCGGCATGAAACCAGGGTTAAAGACCTGGCCTATGGCACGGCCCTGTTCCATTTATTCCAGCACAAAAAACTCGCTGCGATTACCGAACTGACAGTAGCCGACGAAAAAAACATGCTCAACAATCAACGCGCTGACGCCGATCTGCTATTAGCCAGCCTGTATTTTGAGTATGGCCTGCCGCAGCAAACGGCACTCATCTTTAATCAGCTGCTGGAGCACAATCTCGCCCCTGAAACGCAGCACAACGTCTGGTTTAATCTGGCCAGGGTTGAATATGAGCAGGAAAATTTTGAGCTGGCGGAGGATTACCTGTCACGTCTGCTCCAGCCACTACCGGCTCAACAGGAATCGCAGCGTTACTATATTCAGAGCAGCCTGCAACTGAACAATGGTCAGCTCGACGACGCCATCACATCGGCTTCCGCGATCAAGGCAGGCGATAGCTGGTATGCCTATGCACAGTATAATCTCGGCATCGCACAAATCGCGGCGCGGGAAACTGAAAAAGGTCTGCAACGGCTTAAATCTCTGTCAGCACTCAAAACCACGGATAAGGAAACGCTTGCGTTGCAGGACTCCGCCAATCTGGTATCCGGATTAATCCTGATGAACCAGAATCGTCTCGATGATGCACTGGCGCAATTGCGTAAAATCAGTATTCAGAGCCCGGTTACCAACAAGGCACTACTCGCCACCGGCACCATCTGGAGCCGCAAGAATGAAGCCAAAAAAGCGCTCGCCTACTGGCAGCTTCTGATCAAACGCCATCAGCCCGACCGCGCGACGCTGGAAGCTTCGCTACTGACTGCCGGTGCCTATGAACAACTCGGTAACAGGACACTGGCCGCTCAGGCCTATGACCTTGCGGTCAAGCTGTATCAGCAACAGTCCACCCAGCTGGATGACATGATCAACAGTATTCCACGCCTGCAGCTGTATACCGCGCTACCCGAAGACCGTCTGCTCAGCGCCAGCGCAATTGCGACACTGAAAAGCGATCCGCTGCTGTTCAAAACCCTGAGCACCCTGCAACAGACGATTAGCGCCAGCCCTTTCCAGCAGGCACTCCAGCAATACCGTGAACTGCAGGAAATAGCCGATAGCATTGCGCGCTGGAAAGACAGTATACCGGCGTTCAAACTGATGCTGCATGAACGCCGCCAGTCCTTTGCCGGCAAGCAACCTCTGGTACTGCAGGCACTTGACCTGCAACAGCTGGAGAGTTTTCAGCAACAGCGCAGCGCACTGGCCGAGGAAGTCAATCGCATCGAGCAGCAACAGGATTTTCTGGCACTGGCGAATGCGTCTGAAAGCGACCATCTAGCGCAGCTGGATGAAGTGAAAGCACTACTCGCGCGATTACCGCAGGATCGAGATCTGAGCACGGAAAGGCAACAATACCGACTGCTGTATGGGCTGCTCTACTGGGACATCAGTACCGACTTTGCGCCGCGCTTCTGGAAACTAAAGCAGCAATTGCTGCAGCTCGATAGCGCCCTGCAACAGGCGGCCGCGTCCACCGCTTCGGTGCAACAGGCCTCTGCGCGCTATGAACAGAGACTGTATGCCCTGAACCAGCGCATACAGCAGCAGGAAACAGAAATCGAGCGTCTGCAAAGCACCCTCAATGAATTGATACCTCGTCAGCAACAGTACATCAATCAGCTGGCAATTTCGGCATTGCAGCAGCGCAAAAAACACATCGCTCAACTTCAGCTCAGTGCACGCTACTCACTGGCGCGTCTGTACGATGAGTTGTCCACCCAGAGCAGGAAGAAGCCATGATGCGGCCGCTCAAGCTGCTAACGCTATTGTTGCCAGGCCTGCTGGTGCTGCAGGCCTGTGCCACCGGCAGCGATAATATCGGCGGCAGTATTGCCGATATTGAACTCGAAACCGTGGCGATTCCAACCATCGAAGAGATCAACCCACAGGTCAGTTTTGAGATCGACAATAAACAACTGCTGGACAGCTACCGGGAGCTGGTAGAAGCCAGCCCTCCGGCCCAGAAATCCGGCAAGGAAGTACAACGCCTGGCAGATCTGGAGCTGGAAACCAGCATGGACAATAAACTGTCGGAAAACCCGGAGCTGGCGTTACAGGGGGAACAGCAGGCCCAGCTCGCGATACAGCGCTATGAACAGTACCTGCAAACCTATCCCGACAAGGCCGACAATGATCGAATTCTATACCAGCTGTCCAGAGCCTATGCGGTCGCTTCCCAGAATGACAAAGCCGATCTTTACCTGGATCGAATCGCTAGCGAGTTCCCGAACTCACGCTATATCGATGAAGTGCAGTTTCGGCGCGGCGAAAACCTGTTTGTGAGCGGACGTTTCGTCGAATCCGAACAGGCCTACGCGGTGGTGGTGAACAACCATCCGAAATCGATCTATTTTGAAAAATCCCTCTACAAACTGGGCTGGACTCAGTTCAAACTGAATAACTATGAGCAGGCGATACATAGCTATATTCGTCTGCTGGACCTGAAACAAAGCCAGTATCTGCTGGAGGAATTCGAGCTGTCAGCCTCATTAAGCCGGGTTGAACAGGAGTTGATGAACGACGTGCTGCGGGTCACCAGTCTGGCGTTTTCCTATCTGCCGGATCGTCAGCCTCTCAGCCAATACTTTAATCAGTATGGAAAACGCCCTTACGAACCTTTGCTATATCGCCGTCTGGGAGAGCTTTATACGCGACAGGAAAGGTTTAGCGATGCGAGCGATATCTATCTCTGGTTTGGTGAGTTTTATCCGTTTTCACGCTACACCCCGCTATTCCATGACCGCGCCATCGTCAGCCTGCAGAAGGCCGGATTTGCTTCATCCATCCTGCCGGAAAAAGAGCGCTTCGTGAAACTCTACAATATTGGTACGCCATTCTGGCGCCAGCAGGATCTCGATTCCCAGGGCAGCCTGAAGCCCCGGCTTGCTGTCCACCTGTACGATATCGCCACCCATTACCATGCCGTCGCTGGAAAAACCGGCAACATTGAAGATTATGCCGTGGCTGCCAGCTGGTATAAATTGCATCTGAAATCCTTTCCCCAACATAGCGATGCATCCCGCATTAATTTTCTTCTCGCAGAAACCCTGTACGAAGCAACCCAGTATGAAGAAGCCATTCTTGAATACGAAAAAACCGCCTATGAATATGCAACGCATAAACACAGTGCAGAAGCCGGCTTCGCCGTTTTCTATGCCTACGACCGTCTGTATCAGCAAACGGCTCTCGAAAAAAAATCTCTGGTCAACCAGCGCCTGATCAAAAGCTCTTTGCTCTACAGTGATCGCTTTTCCTATGACACGCGAATGCCAGCCATTCTGATCAAAACCGCAGAAAATTTTTATGCGCTAAAAGAGTATTTAAAAGCGCTGGAAGTCACCCAGCTGCTGGTCACCAACCCGTCACTGGATCGCTCGACCCACCACCGCGCCTGGGTCGTGATGGGACATTCCGCGTATGCGGAAAAGCGCTATGACCTGGCCGAACAGGCCTATAGCGAAAGCATTAAAACGCGGCCGCGTGATGCCAAAGAAGAGCTCAACCTGGATGAACAGCTGGCTCAATCCATTTACCGTCAGGGTGAACAGGCGCGCACGCAGGGCAAGCATAGTGAGGCCGCACTGCACTTTATCCGGGTCGCCAAGCTGGTACCGGATTCTCCAACCCGAATCATTGCCGATTACGATGCTGCAACCGAGTATACGACCCTGCAACATTGGCCTGCCGCCATCGTATTACTGGAAAGATTTCGAATTCACCACAAAGACCAGGGCAAATGGGAGCTCGGCGTCACCGAAAAGCTGGCTCTGGCCTATAGCAGTTCTGGCAAGCATCTGAATGCGGCCGAGGAACTGCTCAAGCTGGTTAAAACCCGACCTCCCGAGCAGCAACAGGATCTGTTATGGCAGGCGGCAGAGCACTATACGCAGGCGGGCGAAGAAGCACGCGCCATCGAAATCTATAAAACCTATATTCTGCAGTTCCCCTATCCGCTTGCGCGCAGTATCGAGCTACGCCATAAAATTGCCCAGTTTTACGCCACAAAGGGGAACACCCGCGAACACCACCACTGGCTCAGCGAAATCATTAGTGCAGATGCCGCGGCTAAAGATCGAAGCAACGAGCGCTCACGCTATCTGGCAGCACTGGCCAGCCTGGAATTAACCACTCCGCTGCATAAAAGCTATTCTAACGCGAGTCTAACCGCACCCTTAAAGAAAAGTCTGGCGATCAAAAAGAACCTGATGAAGTCAGCCATCGATGCCTACAGCGCTGCGGCACGCTATCAGGTTGAAGAAGTAACAACTGCTGCCACTTTCAATCTGGCGGAAATTTATCGTGAATTTGCCAGCGCTTTGTTAAAATCAGAGCGACCGAATAAACTGAACGCCGAAGAACTGGAAGAATACAATTATCTACTGGAAGATCAGGCCTATCCGTTTGAAGAAAAGTCGATTCAGATACATGAGTCCAATCTGGCACGTATTCCTGCTGGAAGCTTTGATGCGTCGATCAGGAAAAGCCTGCAGGCGCTCGGGAAACTGCTGCCTTTCCGCTACGCCAAAAATGAAATGACCGAGAGTTATGCCGATTAAATCGAAATTCCGCTACCGTCTTATCCTCCGTCTGGTTGCAGTTGCACTGCTCCAGATCGGCCTGAGCGCCTGTCAGTCCGCACCCGGCGTGGCCAAATCAGAACCTGAACCTGAAATAACACCAGCGCCAGCGCTACCCGCTCCGGATAAAACCGCCGATAAACCGCAAACCCCGTTTGAACAGGCCCTGTCAGACTCCAAAGCCGGCAAAATCGAACAGGCAATAGAGCAGTTCAAAATCCTCCAGCAACACGACCCGGCACCCGCCAAAGTGCATACCAATCTGGGCTTGCTGTACCTGCACGAAAAAGATCTGGCGTTAGCCACCGAAGCTTTTCTGAAAGCAATTCAACAGGATAAAAATGATGCTATCGCCTATAATCATCTGGCAATTATTCAGCGCCAGCAGGGTGATTTTAAACAGGCTTTGTTCAATTACTACAAAGCGATTAATGCCGACCCGGCATATGCCAATGCCCATCTCAATCTGGGGATACTGCTGGATCTGTATTTACAGGAACTACCGAAGGCGCTGGAGGAATATCTGAAGTACCAGCAACTCACCAACAACAGCAATGAGGATGTTGAAAAGTGGATCATCGATTTACGCCGCAGAATCGACAGCACAAAACAATGAAGACCCTGAGCGTATTGATACTGATCACGCTTAGCGCCACGAGTGTGGCCGAACAGCGCCTGGATATGCAGGGCACCTCGATTATCGGTAACAAAGAATTACCCAATGTGCTGTATATCGTACCGTGGAAATCGGCTGACCGTGTGGTAGTCGACACCCCCCCGATAGACAGCGTACTGGATGAACCGATACAGCCACTAAAAAGATCAACATACAAACGACAGCTGAACTATTACGATGAAATTTACAGCGAAAAAAAACCCTGAGCGAAAAAACCCAATGCAAACCTTTACCCTTAGAATGCAACTGAGCGATGGAGCACCATCTGCAACATTTTACAACCACGGAGTGATTACTCATGCTTGATACCGTCATACGCTTTTTTCAGTCAGGAGGCCCGTTCATGTACCCGATTCTGGTGGTACTCGCGATCGGGGTCACGATCACCATCGAACGCTATATTTATCTAACGTCCTGTAAGCGCAGCAATCAGAAAGTACTCGCCAAGATTATGCCGTTGCTGGAAAAAGGCGAAATGAACAGCGTCATTCAGCTGACCCGCGAGTCGAATTCCACCGTCAGCAAGATACTGGGACAGGGCCTGAATAATTTTTCGGCGACCAGACGACGCGATGATATTGAAGCATCGATGGAAGAAAGCATCATGGAAGCGATTCCACGACTGGAAAAGCGCACCCATTATCTGGCCATGTTTGCCAATATTGCCACCCTGCTCGGACTGCTTGGAACCATTATCGGTCTGATCAAGGCGTTCACTGCCGTCGCCCAGGTCGACCCCTCGATGAAAGCAGAAATTCTCTCGACCAGTATCTCGGTGGCGATGAATACCACCGCTTTCGGACTGATGGTCGCAATTCCGCTGCTACTGTTTTATACCCTGCTGCAAACCAAAACCACGGAAATCATCGATAGCATCGAAATGGCCACGGTACGCTTTGTCAATCAGTTAACCCGTCAAAAAGGATCAGGGCAGTAAACAATGCCAAGACGAATTAAAGGACTGCGCCGCAAACATCCGGCGGTGGAGCTTAACATCACCGCTTTCATGAACCTGATGGTGGTTCTGGTACCTTTTTTATTGATGACGGCGGTATTTTCGCATATCACCATTCTTGACCTGAACCTGCCCAAACCCGGCAGTCAGAGTGCTGCAGATGCGGATGATGCGCCTTTCGAGTTACGCGTAACCATCCGTAAACAGGCGCTGATCATATCCGATAACAAGGGTGGGTTGATCAAACAGATCGAAAAGCTTGAGCAGGGGCATAATTACGCAGTGCTGAAACAGACCCTGAAACAGGTTAAGGCTCGCTTCCCCGAGCATACCAGCCTGACCATCCTGTCTGAAGCGGATACCTTTTACGACGACCTGATTCAGGTGATGGATAATTCGCGTTCGTTCCGCACCCTGTATCAGGGCGAGATGGTGCAGGCCGAGTTATTTCCGGATATTTCAATCGGCGATGCGGCCCGCTAACAAGGATATTACCTTATGAAACAGTCCCGACGCGCCAAACGTATGCAACTCCATCATGCCAGAAAGAATGACCGGATTGCATCGCTGAACATGATTTCACTGATGGACATCTTTACCATCCTGGTATTTTTCCTGCTGGTGAATGCGACCAGTGCTGAAGTATTGCCTTCGCCGAAAAACGTCATACTGCCGCAGTCTATTTCCGAACAGGCTCCGATCAAAACCCTGGTCATAGCGGTGAACGATGAGTTCATCAGCCTGCAGGGGAGCGACATCATCGCGGTTAAAGACGTCATGCAAAGCGACTCCAAAACAATCAAACCGCTGTTCGACACACTCAAAAAGCTGTCGCTTGAAAATACCGAAATCAGCGATAACCGGGCAGTCACCATCATGGCGGATAAACAGATCCCTTACGCGCTGCTTAAAAAAATAATGCTGACCTGTGCAGGCGCCGAATTCACCAACCTGTCGTTTGCGGTTAACCAGAAAGCTGGCGCAGGCGAAAGTTAAGATGAAGCCTATGGACCCCATACTACCCTGGGTAGAAGGTCGCGAAGACCGCCTGTTTAATCGACTCGCCATCGTACTGATTGTGCTGTTTATCATTGCCGGCTTCGTCATGAACCGGATACAGTTACCCGACATGCAGAAAAAAGAACTGGCCGAGGTGGCACCCCGTCTGGCCAAGCTGATCATGGAAAAGAAAGTCATTCCACCACCACCTCCTCCACCGTTACAGAAGGTGATTAAAAAGGAAGAACCGGTGGTGAAAAAAGACGCCCCGAAAAAAGCCGAGGTTAAAAAACCGCTGAGCGAGGCCGATAAACGCGCCGCCGCTAAAAAAACCGCACAGAAATCCGGCCTGATCGCGCTGAAAGATGAACTGGCTGATCTACGCGACAGCTTTGATTTTTCCGATATCGCCGATAAACCGCAGCAAAAAGCCGGCAAGCAGGCAGAAACCGTGACTTCCACCCGAGATCTACTGGCATCAGCTGCCCAGGGCAGTGGCGGGATTCAGGCCGATACCCTGAATCGACAACTGAGCGGCAGTGAACTGGCTTCGCGTAAAACCACCAGCGTGAAAAGCACCATTCCGACGCAGCAGTTGGCCAGCAAATCATCGTCCAGAAACTCGGCCAGTTCGATCCGCAGTCAGGAAGAAATTGAGCGCGTATTTCAAAAGAACAAGGGCGCTATCTTTAACATCTATAACCGCGAACTGCGCAAGGACCCCTCATTACAGGGCAAGATTGTGGTTGAACTGACGATCCAGCCGGACGGCAGCGTCAGCGACTGCGTGATCATCTCCAGTGAACTCAAGCACGCCCGACTGGAAAGCCGGCTGATCGCGAAAATCAAAAGCTTTTCGTTTACCAGCCGCAGCGTTCCGGTGCTGAAGGTGACCTATCCGATCGATTTTCTACCCTCCTGAAAAGCGTACTGATTGCGGCATTATCGGCTACATAATTTGTAGCCTGTATTCAGCGTCTGTTAGCGTATAATAGCTTTATTTTTTAAGTCCAAGTCCTTGAAGCAACCACAGACTACCCACTGGTTTCTGCCCTCACAAACCCTCAAACATCAGATAGATTCACAGGTTCTGTCCTGGCTGTCGGATGAAGGCTCGCTCACGCTGCGCCTGAAAAACCGCTGTCCGGATCAATTTTGTGTCGATGTGGTGGCCGAAGAGTGGAGCCTACCCGACCCTGCCGAAGCACTCCTGCTGGCGATTGCACCGAGCCAGAAAGTACTGCTACGGCAGGTACATCTGAAATGTAACGACCAGCTGTGCGTGTACGCGCGCTCGGTCATCCCACTCGAAACCCTGCAGGGAAAACACCAGCAGCTGCAACATCTGGGCAATAAACCACTGGGTGAATACCTGTTTGCCAATCCGTCGCTGAAACGCAGCCGTATTGAATGGAGTAAACTAACCATGGATTCATCGCTGTATAAAGTAGCCATGGCCGACCAGCCCGCTTCCGACCAGCCGATCTGGGGCAGGCGATCGCTGTTTCAGATTGATTCTAAACCACTGCTGGTCAGTGAGTTTTTTTTACCGGTATTATTTAAATGAGCAGTAACCCCCATAAAATTGGCTTTGTCAGTCTTGGCTGCCCGAAAGCAACCGTCGACTCGGAACAGATCATCACCCAGCTGCGTGCTGAGGGTTATCAGATCGTGCCCGACTATGCACAGGCCGACATGGTCATCATCAACACCTGCGGATTTATCGATTCTGCGGTTGAAGAGTCGATGCAGGCGATCGACGAAGCCCTGCACGAAAACGGACGGGTTATCGTCACTGGTTGTCTGGGCGCCCGATCAGAACAGATCCATGCGAGCTTTCCCAGCTTACTCGCCGTTACCGGTCCGCATGCCACCGCCGAAGTAATGCAGGCGGTGCATCAGCATCTTCCGGCTCAACACGATCCGTTTATGGATCTGCTGCCGCCCCAGGGGATTAAACTCACTCCGCAGCATTATGCCTATCTGAAAATCTCCGAAGGCTGCAATCATCGCTGCACGTTCTGTATCATCCCATCCTTCCGCGGCGATCTGGTCAGCCGTCCGATCGATGAAGTAATGCAGGAAGCACAGCATCTGGTAAATGCCGGGGTTAAAGAGCTGCTGGTGATTTCACAGGATACCAGTGCGTATGGCGTGGATACCCGTTATGCCACCCGTTTCTGGAACGGTCAGCCGCTGCAAACCCGCTTCGTCGAGCTGGCACGTGCACTCGGACAATTCGGGGTGTGGGTACGCCTGCACTACGTCTACCCCTACCCGCATGTGGATGATGTGATTCCGCTAATGGCACAGGGCGCAATCCTGCCCTACCTCGACATCCCGTTTCAGCATGCCAGCCCGACCATTCTGAAGGCGATGAAACGCCCTGGTAGTCAGGAAAAGGTACTCGAACGAATTAAACGCTGGCGTGAAATCTGTCCGCAACTGGTGATCCGCAGCACCTTTATCGTCGGCTTCCCCGGTGAAACCGAAGCAGACTTCGAGATGCTGCTGAATTTTCTGAGCGAGGCCCAGCTCGATCGTGTGGGTTGTTTCATGTATTCTCCAGTTGAAGGTGCCACCGCCAACGCATTACCCGATCAGGTGGATGAAGACATCAAGCAACAGCGTTTCGATCGCTTCATGCTGCACCAGCAGGCCATCAGCACGGAAAAACTGCATCAGCGCATCGGTCACACCCTGCGCGTACTGGTCGAGAATCCGGTTGAAGACGGCTGGGTCGCGCGCAGCTATGCCGATGCACCGGAGATCGATGGACTGGTGTATATCGATACCGAACAGGAACTGACGCCGGGTCAGTTCGTCGAAGTCAGCATCGTAGACTCCGATGAATACGATCTGTATGCCGAATTAGTCACCGAGGAGACCCCATGAACCAGCTCGCTATCGTCATCAACGACCAGCTCACCCTGCAATACGACCGGGATAAGTCTTTACCCGAACATCAGCAACGCTATCTGCAGCAGCTGGATGAAAAGTTTAGCCAGGGCATAGAGCTGCAGGGTGAATCGATCGCAAATCCGGATATTCAGCAGAAAGCCCGCTATATGGCGCTGAGTATGATGGAAGGTATTATGTATCAGGAAGACGCCAAGGCATCGGTCAGCCTGGCATGGCTGGCTACGCGCATGCCGGATCTAAAACAGGTGAAGGCCATCGTCGATGAGCACGGCACCCAGTTTGAACTGATCTTTGATCGTGAATACCAGCCGCATCAGGTAGTCGATTTTAAAAGCCTAAACTAGGAGCCTGTCAGACTCAGGGTTTATTCAGCTGCAGAAATAATTCATCGCCCTGGCGCAGTACCGCCAGGCGTTGCAATGCTTCACCGTTACAGGGCCCTGCCACACAGGCACCATTCTCAATTTCAAAGCGCGCATCATGCACCGCACACTGGATGAAGGCCTGATCCAGATCCAGAAACTGATGCTCAACCCAGTCCAGCGGTGAGCCGGTGTGTGGACAGCTGTTTTTATAGGCGTACAACTGTCCATCTTTCTGCACCACAAAACCCTCGATGGTTTCCTCGTCATGACTGACACTGAATCCATGGCTTCCGGGATCAGCCAGCTGTTGCAGCTGACAGATATAGATTTTTTCAGTCACTCAGTCTAATCCCCCTAAATTGAATTTTTTTAGCCACTATTGTAGCCGCAAAATCGAGAGCCGCTAAAAAGTCCGGCTGCTGTAACATTTGATGAATCAGTGCTGCGATAAAACAGTCGCCGGCCGCGATGGTATCAACCACCCGTTGTACGGGTACTGCGCTTTTTTGAATGCGATGCCCCACTGCATCCATTGCCAGCAAGCCCCGTTCACCCAGAGTACACACCACGCTCAGTGCCGGATTAATCTGCTGAAAATGCTGCAGGCACTGATGCGCTGAAATGTGCCTGCTGTGCAGGTAGGCGCTGGAGACGATGACCAGATTCACAAAAGGCAGTAACTGCTCAATGCCGGGCCGGTCTTTCTCAATTTCGAGTGAGATGCGAGGGCGCGTGTCGAGGGATTCCAGAAACAGTTTCAGAGTGTCGATATTACGTCCCTCCACATGCAGCCAATCATAGGCATCGAGCCGGATCTGCTTCAACTGCTGTAATTCCAGCTCAGGGAGGTCACGATAATGAACGATGGTCCGACTGCCATTTTCGCTATTTAGCCAGATGGTAGATTCCGGGGTTTTAAAACCGTGTAGCTGCCGGCAGTTCGTGGTCACTATGCCCAAATCCTCCAGTTGCTGCAGTAACCACCCGGCAGTTTCATCCTGCGCAAAACTACTGATCAGTTCGACATCGTTTCCCAGCAACGCCAGCATCTGTGCGCTGTTACAGGCATTCCCGCCCAGCACCCGAAATTGATCACATGCACGCATCTCTTCATCCTGCGCAGGGAAATGATCGAGCCGCCAGACCTGATCCAGTACGCAGTTACCTAGCAATATGATTCTGGGTTTTTGCATATATTTTAAGTTTATTTTGTTCTTCGGGTGGAAACCTGGCTAATAAATTCTACACTATCCAAAGAGTTTGCAATAATTTCACAACACTTCATCATACAATCAAATATTACCATCAGGGTTTACCGGCGTGGCAGAAGAAAAAGACTGGAAAGCTAAATATTTCGATAGCTTAAAACAACTGGAAGACATGGAAACCACCTGGTACAAGCTGGAAAAATTGCTGCGCCGTGCTATTTCCCGCCTCGCCATCACTGCCAAGGGCTTTGATAGCCAGCTCGATCAGGTGTTACAGAAGATACAGCAGCATTCTCGCGACAGTGACAACGATGCGCTGAGCGCAGATCTGGATCAACTATCGACGCTGCTGATCAAGCTGGATGATGTCCCAAATCCAGCTTCAGCAGACGTTCAAAATGAAACCTCCAGTATCCATACCTTTCTTTTGCAGCTAATCGATCAGCTGCGAATCGACACCGACCATAAGGCGCGTATGGAAGCCTTAACAACAGCGATTCCTCAGCTCGACCGTGACCAGTGCCTGCAACAGTTTGCGGATATTCTGAATCAGCTTTTATTGCATGAGCCGGAAGATATCGTTACCGCTCAAAATGTACTGATTACGCTGATCGAGAAAATCACCCTGACCCATGGCAACACCCCGGAACTGGATGTGATTCAGGAAAAGCTCGGAAAAACCTTTGATATCAATGAATGGGGTGACTATCTGGATCAGATTATCAGTGAAATCCACGTCATCATCCGCGGTATCAATAATGAAAAAGTCGAGCTGGAAAGTCTGATCATCGACGTCACCCGTCAGTTGAATGAAATTTCGAATGTGCTGACGGATGAGCATAACGACACCGAAGAGGGACGCCTGGAAAGCAGACGGCTGCAGACCCTGATGCAGGAAAACGTCGACAGCATACAAACCAAGGTGGATCAGGAAACCGACCTGCAACGGCTCAAAGCCAGTATCAGTAACAACCTGAATTCGATAAAAACAGGGGTAACGGCGTTTATCGCCAAAGATAACGCGCGTTACCAGAAGGCTGAGCTACGCAATAACAGCCTGCAGCAGCAGATCAAGTTTATGGAGCAGGAATCCGATCAGTTGCAACAGAAACTCACCGAAAATCGACAAAAGCTGATGTTTGATACCTTGACCGGTGTGCGCAGCCGGCTGGCTTATGATGAGTTACTGGATCAGGAACTCACTCGCTGGTCGCGTTATCAGGATACCTTCAGCTTTGCCATTCTCGATATCGATCACTTTAAACGGGTCAATGACGTGTTCGGGCATAATGCCGGAGACAAGGCGCTGCAGGTGGTTGCCAATATGCTGGCCAGACACATCCGTAAAACCGATTTACTGTTTAGAATCGGCGGCGAAGAGTTTGTTTTACTGCTGCCCAAAACCAGTCTCGAGAATGCGACACCGCTGGTTGAAAAAATCCGTAACTCAGTGACCGATGCCAACTTCCGCTTTAAACAGGAAAAGGTCGACATCACGCTATCCGCCGGACTCACCGCCATCTTAGCGGGCGATAACTGTGAAACCATATATGAACGTGCGGATAGCGCACTGTATCAGGCAAAGAATGCAGGACGTAATCAGCTGATCGTTAAGATCAGCTGAACGCAACCCTTCAGGCGGCTTCGGCAGGGGTTTTGGTAACGATGGTGAGTGCGTGCAGCGCACCAGACGTAATTTCTGCATGGACGCAGGCATACACCAGCTTATGGCGCTTAATGGTCATCAAGCCTTCAAACTGTGGACTGATCACTTCAGCGCTAAATTTACCTTCTGCGCCGCTCACCGTAACCTGCGCTTCCGGCATGCATTGCTCGATGAGCTGTTGAATAATCTGTGGGGTCATAGGGCTGTAATTCTCTCCAAATAGGCCATAATAATAGTACAAATGAATCTGGAAAAAACCATGCATATTAAAAGTATTGAGATATTTATCATCAGCCTGCTGCTGATCCTGTTCAGCCCGCTCAGTGTGGCCGCCGAAGAAGAGGCTACCATAAAAGCCAAACCCAGCTACGTCTCTCTGGGCGACCCGATGGTGCTAAATCTCTCTACCGACAGTAAAAGACTCACCTTCCTGCAGTTGAAAGCGGATGTGCTGGTGAATAGTGATGATGCCAAAGAGATCGTTAAAAAACATATCCCGGCGATCCGCCATCAACTGATCGTACTACTCAGCGAACAGAAATCTATCGATATGAAAACTACGGCCAAACGCGAAGAAGTGCGTCAGCTGGCCACCGCTCAGATACGAGAAATGATCGAAAACATGACCGCCAACAAGGATATAGAGGAAGTTCTTTTCACTAATTTTCTGGTGCAATAGGCTTTTTATTTTTCGCCTGGAAAAGCACAACCGCCAATTCATCTGGACTATAGACTCGGCCTGAGGCTTGAGGCATGATTCCAGACATAATTTAAACTAAGCTGTAGCTATGTCATCCAATCGCTGGAAATCCCTGTTTTTGACCTTACTGCTATGTGTTGCCGGCACTAATAGCAGCCTGCTGGCGGAAGTCCAGAGCAGCTTCGAGGATGCCTTTCAACTCGGCTTTAATGACGCTCCGCTCACACGTGAAATTGAACACCCGGACTGGTTCAAGGAGTCATTTCTGGATTTGCGTGATGATCTTCAGGAAGCGCTGAAGGATGGCAAACAGGGAATAGCGATTTATTTTGGTCAGAAAAACTGTGCCTACTGCAAGGCACTGATGGAAATCAACTTCACCAAGCCGGACATCGTTCAGTATGTGCGTGAAAATTACGAGATTATTTCGCTCGACATCTGGGGCAGTCGCGTCGTTACCCTGCTGGATGGCACCGAACTTACCGAACGCGAACTGGCGATTCGTGAAAATACCAACTTCACCCCTTCGCTGATATTTTTCGATGAAGCCGGCAATACCGCCTTCAAGATGCGTGGTTACTACACCCCGTATCGATTCCAGGCGGTAATGAAGTATATCGTGGAAGATTTTTACAAAACCGAAACCTTTCGTGAGTACCTTGAGCGCGCAGACCCGCCGCCCAGGTTTGCCGATGATGATCTGAATGAACATGATCTGATGAGCAAAGGCCCGATCATTCTGGATCGAAGGGCCGCCGTCGCTTATAAGCCACTGGCGGTACTGTTCGAGCAGCGCCATTGCCATGCCTGCGATCAGCTGCATTCCGAACCGTTGAATAATGAAAAGACCCGCAAACTGCTGGAGGGTTTCGAATTGCGTCAGCTCGACTCGTGGTCGGATACTCCGGTGATCACTCCACGCGGAGAAAAATTGAGCGCCCAGCAATGGGCCAGTCAACTGGGCATCCACTATATGCCAACGACCGTGTTTTTTGATGAGCGCGGCAATGAAATACTGCGCATCGATTCCGTCGTCAAGCTCTACCGCATGCGCAGCATGCTCAGTTTTATACTCTCCAATGGCTATAAAAACTTTGAAACCTTCCAGCACTGGAGACGCTACACCGACATTGAGCGCTAACCGCCTGACTGTTTTTAGTGCTATGGACTGTGCTTCAGCTCCAGCCGAATCGAGCCGACCGTAAAGACCATCAGTGCGGCCCAGATAAATACAAACCCCACCAGCTGATCCCGCTTAAAAGCTTCATCCAGCAGATAGATTGCCACCACAAACTGCAGACTGGGATTGATGTACATCATGAAGCCGATGGCACTCAGGCTCAGTTTTTTAGCTGCTGCCGCAAAAAATAGTAGCGGCACCGCCGTGACCACTCCGCAAGCCATTAATAACAGACTCACAGAACGGCCGGCACTGATAAAATGACCCGCTTCGTTATAGCCAAGATAGAACGCATAAGCGAGTGCTATCGGTAATAGTAGTACGGTTTCAACAGCGAGCCCGGTCAAGGGATCAACCTCCAGCTGTTTGCGCAGTAAGCCATATAGACCAAAGCTGAGCGCCAGAGACAATGAAACCCATGGAAAGGTCCCGAGGTTTACAACCAGCCAGAGAATCCCGCCAGCGGCCAGTAAGATGGCTAACCAGCGCACCGGGTCGAGCGCTTCCCGCAGAAAAACTCTGGCCAGAAAAACACTCACCAGCGGGGTTAAAAAATAACCCAGGCTGGCTTCCAGTACACGCCCCTGGGCAACCGTCCAGATATACACCAGCCAGTTAAAACTGACCAGCAACGACGTCATCAACAATCCCAGTAGCAACGCACGATGGTTAAACACCTGCAGGAATCGTGATTTTTGCCCCAGCCCGAGAATGATCAGACCAACAAAAACAAACGACCAGATGACGCGATGTAGCAACACCTCGATGGATGGCACATCACGTAATAGATTGAAAAAAAGTGGAAACAGTCCCCACATGGCATAGGCCAGAAAGCCCGCGATCAGGCCCTGAAGCTGTTGACGGGGCATGAGCTCGCTAAGCCCATATTGAGCGTATGAAACTGCCCGTTATATTTTAGCGTAGCGTTATTCACTTAAAATTCGATTTCAGAATGAAGTCTTCCAGTTGCTTGTCGATACCAAAAATATGCCCTTTTAGCCATTCACTTAAAAACTCGGATAACGCAATACGGAATATTTCATCGTAGCTATGATGCTCAAGCCTCATACATTTCAACTCAGCGCGGAATTTATCATGTGCCAGAATATGCTCATCGATGAACGGATAATTCAACTGCTGCATGTATTCCTCTTCCATCACAAAATGCATTTCAGCATATTCACACAGGCGACGGAATACACTTGCATCAAGCTCCTTGGCATTGATCTCATCGATCATTTTAAGTAATACCTGATGCTGGGTATCCTGCCAGATTAGTTCACTGGTTTTTATCATCTTAACCCCTAAATTTATACTGTTATTATAGCTGATCCTGTTTAGCTTGAAATCCAGTTTTATGTAATTGAAAAATCTATCGAAAGATTTAAGTCTGACTTTTAAGCCGGGCCGATGATGCCTGAATAAGTTACATCAGACGCTGATTAATTGATAAAATTGCCAGCTTAATCCCTTTCAGACCTCTAATAGTATGACCATTCGATCCGTATTACGCATGGGTAACCCTGGTTTACTGCAGCCATCCAGGGTGGTAACTCATTTCAATAACGCAGAACTCGATCAACTGCTGGATGATATGTTCGATACCATGCGTGCGCAAAATGGTGCCGGGCTGGCAGCACCTCAGATTGGCGTATTGCAACGCGTTGTTATTTTTGGCTTTGACGAAAATCCACGTTACCCCGATGCCTCCGACATCCCCCTCACGGTACTGATTAATCCTCACATCGAGGTGCTAAGCGATAGCTTGCAGGAACAGTGGGAAGGCTGCCTGAGTGTTCCCGGCATGCGCGCACTTGTACCACGTTATCAGCACATCCGCTATAGCGGCTTCGATCAGACTGGCGTTCGCTTCGAGCGCGAAGTGAGTGACTTCCATGCGCGCGTTGTTCAGCATGAATGTGATCACCTGGATGGCATCCTGTATCCACAGCGCATTCGCGACATGCAGAGCTTTGGCTTTCGCGAAGAACTGGAAAGCAGCGGCCTGCTTTGCGCCCAGCCCTGTGATGACTGAAGCCAGCCGCTTTGTGTTACTCGGCACTGGCGGTAACTTCACCTTACAGGTCCTGCAGCGCTTAATCGGGCAGAGCTTTATCCCTCTCTGTTATATTCAATCCGGCACCAGTCCAGTATCCGACACACCACCGCTGTCCATCGCGCAGATTGAAATACAACAACCAGAAAGCGTGTTAAAACAATTGCTGGATAACAATAACATCCCGCTTTATAGCCCATCTTCTCACACACTCGCTGCCCTGATACTGCAGCAGCAGGCCGATTATCTGCTGGTGGCCTGCTGGCCCTGGTTACTTTCAAATGATGTGATCCAGGCGGTATCGATTGCCGCCCTCAATCTGCATCCATCATTACTGCCGGCTTATCGCGGCCCTGACCCGATTACTCAACAAATGTTACTGGAAGATCATCGGTTTGGTGTTAGTCTGCATCTGTTGAATGAGTATTTTGATCAGGGAGATATCGTATTACAGCAGCCACTAACCGCATCCGGACCAGCTCCAAAGCAACTCGTCGAAACCATGGCGGCAGAAATTGGGGCCGAGCTATTTATGCAGGCGGTATCGACTCAGCTGACCCCGGGATGGCAACTACGCAAACAAGCCACTGTTTAAGCCAGCAAACACCGAAAATATTCACTCACTGCGAAAATAACAAGAACCTGTTAGCCTCTTTTCGGGTCTTAGCTGTTAAGAACCTATTTTGTTAGCGCGTAGACGTCTAACACACTCAATTCGAACACAAATTATTCACCCGGAAGCCATTGATCCTGTATGAAAATTGCCCTGTTACTTTTACTGTTAACGCCTGCCCTGTATGCGACTGAACCCGTAGAATCGATTAACTTTCCAACACTGATCGAGTATGCCGAGTTTGCCGATGCGGCTTATCTGCCGGAAGCCGATATCAATCGATTCGTCCAGTCCAGCCAATACCAACTCACCCAATTTCATACACTTGCGGAAATTCAACTGAGTTATTTTATTGCCACCAACGATGTGACGAAAACCCAGCTAATCTCGGTTCGCGGGACTTCGAATGCCGAAAATACAATGGTCGATCTGTCGCTCAAACTAACCCAGGATCAGCACACCGGGATACGCCTGCACAGCGGCTTTTCAGCGGCAAGCGCACAGATCTATAGCGAGATCAAACCTCGGCTTAAAAAGGATTATGTTATCAATACTACCGGGCATAGTCTGGGCGGGGCGGTGGCACTGGTGCTGGCGATGTACCTGGATGCCGACCACTTCAGGGTTGGACAGGTGATTACCTTTGGCCAGCCCAAGGTCACCAATATCGCTGGCGCCAGTAAGTATCAGCACTTGAACGTGTTACGGGTGGTGACACCACTGGATGTGGTTCCACTGGTGCCGCCTTTTGATCCTCTGGATATTAATAATCTGGATATCTACTGGCACAGTGGAAAGGAAATTCTGCTCCAGAGCGATACCCGCTACTCAGTGCTGGAAGGTGTAAACAGCATGCTACGCGCAACCCGATTTACCCAGCAGCGCCCCACCGAGGAAAACCTGCAGCAACATAAAATGTCGTTTTATCTGGAGCTACTTAACAAAAAGAAGCGTACAAATACCGAGGTACCCTACAAAAACAGTCTTAATCTGTTCAATCTATTTGGTGCCCAGTAAAACCAGGGTTAACGCGACGGATTGCAGCGCGTGGTGCGGGTGAATCACACAACGCGCTGCAGATTACCTTAGCCGTTAAAAATCCCGCTGAGCGGCCTGATCACTTAGCAGTGACTTTAGCCGGTGCGGCGAGGAAGGCATCTAACTGCTGATAGTTATTATCGAGCCAGACTTTCATGCGTTTTCTTTCGACAAAGCCAATCAGCTGACGGTCATTGGCGGCCGCCCAGAAACTTAAGTTATTAAAATCGATCTTTTGTGTAAGCCGGGTTTCGAGTTTATCCAGGGTGACAAAATCGGCATTCCGTGACTGCGCCTTACGAAAGGTTTGCGAGCGCAGAAAGCCTTCAAAATTATCACCGCGCCCGAGGTTTTCTACCACCACAAAGCGCAGGCTCGATTGCGTGTAGCTGTTAAGCAATTTTTCCAGCAGATTAATCGAATCCCGCCCATCATCCATCACGTGCCACAGAAAAACCTGATAACCCAGTTCAGCAAAAGCACCCATTACATCGCTATCGTCGATCCACTTGTTCAGGCGCTGGGAAGTCTGCGCGGCCAGGTCAACGATGATATCGTGCTGCGGGTTTTGATCGGCGAACTCCAGAATTCTGTCCAGACTGGAAAAGTCATCCACCACCAGCTGCCCGGTGTATTCATCGTAAAAACGTGAAAAGGTGGCATGTGACTGATCCAGGTCAAACCCTGCAAAAGGACTGGCATGATCGATCAGATACTGTGCCAGCAACCGGGACGTTAAGGATTTTCCAACGCCGCCTTTTTCACCACCGATGAAATGTACTCTACCCATTTTTTACTCCACAAATAGAAAAAAGCCCTGAGTATTTCAGAGCTTCCTGGTTGATTAACAGAGCAATTTGCCCTTCATATCATATTCTTCAAATACTACACCATTCTACTCTCAGAGCCATGTACAAATAACGCGCGCCCATAGCTGGTGCGCTAAATTTTACCTTGCTAGATGACATATTTTAACTCTCGGACATCATATTTTTAAACCACGAGCCCGGTTGATCACTCCAACAGTTGACTAAATCGAACGTTCGTTCTAATATCCAGAACATGACTAACAGCAACCTCACCACACGCGATAAAGTGCTAGCAGCCGCTCTCAGGCTGTTTACCGCAAAAGGTTATTTCAGCACCTCGATGCGCGACATCACTCACGAATCAGCCGTGAGTACCGGCTCGGTGTATCACTACTTCAAGGATAAGGAAGGTGTCGCAAGCGCGCTCTATCAAACCACGGTTGCCCGGATGTGTAGCGAATTCGAGGCTATTATCAATCGCCATGAATCGGCGCATGACCGTTGCCGGGCGGTGATAGCGCTGCTGTTACAGCTTGCCGAACAGGAGCCCGACAGCATGAGCTTTATGCTGTATACCAAACATCGCGAATTTCTTCCGCTGGAGCGCCCAGTGTGCTCTTCAGAACCCTTTAACATGATGCGCAGCATGGTCGAAACCGGGATACAACGCGGAGAAATCGTCGAGCAGGATGTTGTGGTTGCCTCCAGCTGCCTGTTCGGCCCTGCCATACGGCTGATCACGTCGCATCTGGACGGGATTCTACAACACCCCCCCGGCCATTATCTGGATCAGCTCTGGCGCTGTTCCTGGAAAGCCGTGTCATGAAACCAGAAACGACTCTGCCCGCCGCACATGAACACTGCGTCGGTTGCGTATACTTTCCACCCAACCTGCCACAAAACGCTTATCCGGCTGAGGACTTCAGCATGTTGCAGCAAAAAAGCTGTTCGTTTGACTTTCAACCACTGGATACAAATTGTGCCGTCACACGCAAGACCAGCTGTTCCCTGGTTGATTTAAATCCTGCTACAAACCTTTTAAAACATACCCTTAAAACCGGAGAAATAACATGAAGCTGACTCAATACCTGCTGCCACTACTATTGATACTGACGTTTAGCAGTGCGACATCCGCTAGCCCCGTGATCAATGATGCCGCAGCACTTGCCGATCTGAAAGTCGCCAGGGGCGTTTTTCTAATCGATATTGGCGATGCAAAAAAATTAAATTTTTATCTGCAGGTTATACAGGGCAGTGTAAAAGGCTTGCAGGCACAGAGCGTAAAGCCTGATTTTGTACTGGTCTATATTGGGCCCAGTGTGAAATATCTTAGCTCAGCACCTTCAGCAGAAACGGAACAGTCTGCCGCAGGCCTGCTGCTGGATATAGAGTCGAATGTTGAGGCTCTAGCTGCACTCGGGGTTCGGCAGGAAGTGTGTGCGGTTGCGACGCGCGTATTCGGTATCGATAACAGTAGTATTTTCGCCCCCATGACACTGGTTGGTGACGGCTTTATTTCACTCATCGGCTATCAGGCGCAGGGCTATCATCTGGTGCCAGTTTTCTAGCCCCAGTCTATCAATACACCAGCTGGGCGTAGCCCTGTTGCTGTTGCATCAGGCCCCTGCGTACTTCCTCGCGTAACCAGCTGTCGAAAAAATCAACCGGGTTATAGGCATCACTGAGAATGATCGGAGCCCGGCTGGACACCGGCTCGACCTGACGCAATAGATTCTGCTTTACGATCTGTTGCGCCAGCGGATGTATTGGCTGCTGGCTGATCTTATCCAGTTGCTTGCGCCGCGGCTCCCCCTGATACGCGATAACCGCCAGATTGCCATGACTTTTATGCGCGTCAAACACCGGATAAACCTCAACCTGATCAAACACCTGACGCAGGGTATGAATGATGGAAGCCGTCATAAAGCTTTCGGTTTGCAGGGAGCCCGCAAGGTTGATACCGAGCACGCCCTGCGCATTCAGGCGCTGCCGCATCAGTTTGAGCGCTTCAACACTCAGCAGATGACCGGGTGTCGTATCCCCGTTAAACACATCCAGGATCAGATAGTCATAAAGCGCCGTACTACGGCTCAAAAAGTAGCGTGCATCTTCTATATAAATATCACCACGGATCGAAAATCCAAAGTGTTTGCGCGCCATTTCCAGTACCACCGGATCTATATCCACCACATCACTGGTAATACCCTGACGCTCATACCACATCGGCATCAGGCCGGCACCTAGACCGATGATCAGGGCGCGCTGCCCCTGTGGATGAATGGCATAGGGCAGGAGCTGCAGGTAATACACAAATTCATAGGTCGAGTAGCCACTATTCAGATCCATCCCGCCCTGAATTAGTCCGTCGATCATCAGTTCGCGCGACTGAAACCGGTCACCACTGAAATCCAGCACCCGAATCGAACCATAATGACTGTCACGTGCCTCGACCAGCTGTACCTGTGTTCCATTTTCTAGCAGCAGACTCTGACTGGTATGCGAAGGCGGCGAGGGCAGCAACAGGAGCAACAGCGGCGCTACAGCCAGTGGCGTTTTTTTCATAAACAACGCGAAATAGAGCAGGGAAAGCCCCATCAACACAGAGCCTACCAGTATAAAAATCTGATCGACACGCAGATAGGCAATCAGGATAAAACCGGTGAGCACGGTGCCCGCCACACTACCCATAGTCGAAACGGCATAGAAGCCACCCACGGTTCTGCCCAGATTATTCATCCCGAGGGTGGCGATTTTAACCACATACGGAGACACACAGCCGAGCAGAAACAGGGAAGGGCCAAACAACAGGCTGGCGCTGATAAACGAGCCCAGGCGTAGACCGTAAGGAACCGAAAACTGGATGATGGAGGTTTTCAACCAGGGGATAACAAACACCAGTACGCCGGCACAAAAGATGATGAGATACAGATAGTTAGCGGTTCCATGCCGGTCACTGAGCGCACCACCCAGCGCATAACCGAGTGCGAGCGCGACCATCGCGACGGAAATAAGCGAGGTCCAGACGAATAGACTGACCCCGAAAAAAGGCCCGATCACACGTGACCCGAGTACTTCGATTACCATCACCATTGCACCACACACCATCGTGGTTAGCAGTAGATAGGCCAGAAAAAACCGGTCAGGTGTTTTTTCGGGTACAGATTCTGATGGTTGCTGCATGTTTCGCTCCAGCGTTTTTAGCTCTGCCCGGCGCGAATCAATATGGATGAAAGCGGCTCAGGAAAAGCGCATAGTATAGTAAGCACTTACCTGAGCACGCCAGTTTTTTACCGGTATCAGGCCGTCTTTACCCGGCGACGATACGCGTGCAACAGATCTTCTGTATAGCCGTTTGCGGTTTCAGCACCCTCGAGTACCAGAGCCATTGCGGCCTGGAAGGCGAGTCCGTCAAAACCATCGGCCATCGCAATATAGCCTGGGCTATCCGCATTCTGCTGATCGACCACCCGCGCCATACGCTGAAAGGTTTCCACCAGCTGCTGTTTACTGCAAAGACCATGTCTTAACCAGTTGGCCAGCTGTTGACTGGAAATTCGGAGTGTCGCGCGGTCTTCCATCAGGCCGGTGTCGTGGATATCCGGCACCTTGGAGCAGCCAATCCCCGTATCCACCCATTTCACCACATAACCCAGAATGCCCTGCGCATTATTTTCCAGCTCCGATTGAATCTCCGCAGGCGTTAGCTGACGCTCGGCCGGCAACAGGGGCACCGACAGAATATCATCCAGACTGGCACGTGGACGTTGTTTCAGACCCTGCTGGATCTGCTTCACGTTGACCTTGTGATAATGCAGCGCATGCAGGGTGGCAGCAGTTGGGGAAGGCACCCAGGCACAGCTAGCTCCAGCCTGAGGATGGGCCTGTTTGGTTTTATACATTTCCAGTAACCGATCCGGCTCAGCCCACATACCTTTACCGATCTGACCGGCGACGTCGAGTCCGCACAACAGACCCACATCAACATTCCAGTTTTCATAGGCGCCGATCCAGCGTGCCTTTTTAATCTCGGCCTTGGGCAGCATCGGCCCGGCTTCCATACTGGTATGGATCTCATCGCCGGTACGATCGAGAAAACCGGTATTGATGAAGATCACGCGTTCACGCGCCTGGCGGATACATTCCTTCAGGTTAACTGTGGTGCGCCGCTCTTCATCCATGATACCGATCTTGATTGTATTCGTCGGCAGGCCATAGGCCTTTTCGACATCGCCAAACACCTTGCAGCTGAAGGCAACTTCCAGCGGCCCATGCATTTTCGGCTTTACGATATAGATACTGCCGCTCGCACTATTGCTGAATTTTCTGGACGATTTGCGATCATGCAGTGAAATCAGCACCGTCATCAACGCATCGATGATGCCTTCCGGCAACGGCTGATCATCCAGCGTCAACGCCAGATCAGTTTTCATGTGGATTCCGGTGTTGCGGATCAGCATCAGGCTGCGTCCCGGTAACTTGAACGGGCTATCCTGGGTGTCGCGGTATTCGCGATCCGGGTTTAACCGGCGGGTAAAGGTTTTACCGCCCTTGCTCATCTCAAAACTGAGACTGCCATCGATCAGACCCAGCCAGTTACTATAGACCTCAATCTTGTCTTCGATATCAACCGCTGCCACCGAATCTTCACAGTCTTCGATAGTGGTTACCGCGGCTTCCAGAATAATGTCGCGCACCCCCGCACGATGAAACGAGCCAATCGGATCATCCCGATTGATGCTGATCTCGAAATGCAGTTCATTATGTACAAAAACCAGCGCCAGGGATTTATTCTGAGCATAACCGATAAACTGTTCCGGGCGTTTGAGCGCAACCGTCGAGCCATCTGCCAGCTCCATCTGCAACGCCTTATTACCGTTTTGCTGGAGCAGGTGATATTCCACCACCAGCCCATGTGAACCTTTCGTCAGCGGCAGCACATCATCCAGCCAGTTCTGGCAAAACTCGAAAACCTGCTCGCCTCTTTTCTCATTGTAACCGGAAGCTTTCGCGGTAATCCCGCTATCCGCGATCATGTCGGTGCCATACAGCGCATCAAACAGACTGCCCCAACGCGCATTTGCCGCATTCAGAGCAAAACGCGCATTATTGATCGGGACCACCAGCTGCGGGGCTGCGACGGTTGAAATTTCACGATCCACATTCACCACAGAAACCTTAAAGTCTTCTCCTTCTTCAACCAGATAACCGATATCGGTTAAAAACTGTTTGTACTCGCCGAGATCGTTTTGGTTGTAGCTGTGACTGCGATACCAGTCGTCCAGCTGCTGCTGAATCTCATCACGCTTCAGTAACAGGGCATTATTTTCAGCCAGATTACGCGTAATCACGGATTCAAAATTCGGCCAGAAGTCTGTCGATTTGAGCGATAAACCGGGTAGCACTTTATCATCTACAAAGTTCACTAACTGCTGTGCGACTTTAATTTGTTTTAACTGAATATATTGCATGAAGGGTACCGGGTTGTATTTAAATTCAATGAATAAGGCGGATAATGATGCCTCTGCTGCAACACTAGCACTGCAATTGTTGCGCCGCAATAAAGGCATTCCAGCGCTAAAGCGTTAAAATTTCAATAACCATTATCAAACTATCGCCGCCCTGACGACCGCTTAAACCGATCGTCTTTACAGGATACTCTCCAACAGTCTGCAAAACATCAACAAAACAACCCTGTCTGCGCCAGCAGAAAGCAGGTGATTATTCACAATTCTGCAGTGTATACTTTCTGCACCGGGCCTCTAATAAAACCAGATGACTGATCCTACAGCCATCAAAGCCCGTATCATCAAGCGACTCAAGGAGTTTAAAATGTATCAAAATACTATCGCACTCGTGCTCGGAATAAGTGTTCTGGCAGGCCCGGCTGTTGTTCAGGCCGAATCCAGGCCCATGGGCTTTTTTATCACCAGCACGGGAATCGGAAATGGTGCCGATCTTGGCGGCCTGGCCGGAGCCGACGCTCATTGTAAAAAGCTCGCCACTGCGGTTGGTGCAGGACAACGCGACTGGCGTGCCTATCTGAGCACGGAAGAAACGGATAAACGCGGTATCTTTGCACGTGCACGCATCGGCAATGGGCCGTGGTATAATTCTCGTGGTGAACTGATTGCAACTAATCCATCAGATTTACATCTATACAACAGGACGATTACACTGGAGTCGGCTCTTGACGAATCCGGTAATCGTATTAAGGGTCGTGCAGACAAACCGAATGAGCACGATATTCTGACTGGCTCTCAGGAAGATGGTAGCGCCTACTTTCCAGATGAACAGGATCATACCTGTAATAACTGGACCAGTAGCGCAGAAGGCAGCGCTCAGGTAGGCCATCATGACCGCCATGGTGGCGGCAACCTGTCGTGGAATTCTGCCCATCCTTCGCGTGGCTGCAGTCAGGAAGCACTGATCAAAACTGGTGGAGCCGGTAAGTTTTACTGCTTCGCCGCAGACTGATCAAACATAGGGTACTCGGGCTGGATTGCTCCAGCCCGATTTTTTTACTGTCATATAACTGGAAAGAGCAATGCAAAAATTTGTCATACCACTATTAACCACTATTTTTTTACTGCCAGCATTTTCTGCTCAGGCTGTCGAAAAAAGCGCCATGAATGAAGAACAGAAAATCGCCTACGCAATGGGTTCAAATCTGGGCACTCAGATGGCTCAGAATCTGAATCAATATGTTGATGCGGGCATGCCCGTTGAACTTGAAGTTCTGTTCACGGGTTTCATGGATGCGGTCAAGGGGAACTCGCTGATGGACAGGGAAGAATCCACCGCCATGATCCGTACCTTCCAGACCAATTTTCAGCTTAAAAAAGAACAAAACCGTAAATCAAGCCTGGCTTCAGCCGGCAAAGAGGGACTCGACTTCCTTAAACAGAACAGTTCCAATCCGGGTGTCGTCACCTTAGCCAGTGGCCTGCAATATCTGGTTCTGTCAGAAGGCAACGGTAGTAAACCTGCCGCCACCGACAAGGTCAAAGTACATTATGCCGGCACCCTGATCAATGGCAATGAGTTTGACAGTAGTTATAAGCGCGGAACGCCCGCTGAGTTTCCGCTGAACGGTGTCATTAGTGGCTGGACCGAAGGTTTACAGCTGATGACAACCGGGTCGAAATATCGCTTTTTCATTCCGCCTGATCTGGCTTATGGTTCCAGAGCAGTCAGCACTATTCCGGCAAATTCAACTTTGATTTTTGAGGTTGAGCTGCTCGATATTCTGGGCAAGTAATCGATTCCTGATCGCTCTCGGGAAGCTGCTGACTCTACGTCGCCAGCTTCCCGAGTGTTACTGCCTTTTACGCAATTCCGTCACCTGCTCACCACCGATGCCCCAGTTATCGGTATCCACCTCATCGATCACGACCACCGTCGTGGCCGGGTTTTTACCCAGCGTTGTTCTTAATAACTCTGTTACACCTTTAATCAGCTCTGCTTTTTTTTCACTGCTTAAACCTTCTCTGGTTACCTTTATATTCACATACGGCATGTCGTCTCTCCTGAACGGGTTAATAACGTTGTTGCTTTAATTTTTTACGTTCCTGCTCATATTCATCATAGGGGCGGGAATAGTCCTGCATACATTCCTCGTATTCCGGTACAGGTAATTTCATGCACTCCACCTTGCGGTTTTCCTGAATAGCGTTGTAAACCTGTTGATTAGAACAGCCCATGACACTCGAAAAGACCAGTCCATAAACCATCATTCGCTTCATCTTTAGCTCCAGAATAAGTTCCTTATACGCCGATATTAGCGCCAAAGTGGCTCCTGCCAAAAGCCTATTTCATGTTTTCCTGCTGGAGCAACATTGCGAGCACCTTTTATCTGGTATAACATTATGCCCGATTTATTACCCTGGCTTTGCTAAGCCTCCAGACTTGTTACTCTTTCTAGAGCCCTATAATAATAACTGCCGGTATAAAACTGACTGCGTTAAATCAATTTTACATCCATAACAATACGCCGCAGTAACTAAAATAACTTTCATCTTTAAGGACGATAATAATCATGCAAAAATACACTGGTATAGTTGCCTGCCTGTTACTGGCTGGCTCATTCACTCAATCTGCATTCGCTACCAATGGCTATTCTCCGACTGGCTTTGGCACTATTAATAAGGGCATGGTCGGGGCCGGCGTGGCCCTGCCGCAGGATAGTATGGCGGCAGCTACGAATCCGGCCGGTATGGCTGTGGTTGGTCACCGCTGGGATGCGGGTGCAGCCTTATTCAGCCCTTCGAAAAGAGGGTATACCGCCGATGACAATGCCTCTCCAGGTGCTCCCTTTGTTACTGCTGGAGATTATATCAGTGAGAATGACCTGTTTTTAATCCCTCACTTTGGCTGGAACAGGCCGCTCACAGAGTCCAGTACGCTGGGCGTTTCTGTAGGGGGAAACGGGGGCATGAACACCGAGTATGATAGTGCCGTGTTTGCAAACTTTTATAATCCGGCAAACCCAAATTCAAGCCCTGCAACTTCACCCACCGGGGTAAATTTTGAACAGCTGTTTGTCGGTGTAACCTATGCGCTGGAAGTCGCGCAGAATAACTGGTTTGGAGTGATGCCGATTATTGCGGTACAACGCTTCGAAGCGACCGGCCTGGAACCTTTTGCAGGCTTAAGTACCAACCCGGCAAAAGTTTCCAACAACGGTGTCGATACGGCCTGGGGTTACGGTGTTCGACTGGGCTGGCTGGGTAAAATGAACCAGCAGCTGTCACTAGGCGTATCTTATCAAAGCCGCTTATACATGGGTAAGTTTGATAAATACGCGGGCTTATTCGCAGAACAGGGTGACTTCGATACCCCATCCACCTGGGTCGTTGGACTGGTGTATGGCATTTCACCACAAGTCAGCCTGGTGCTGGACTATCAGCGTATTAATTATGGCGAAATTAACTCACTGGCAAACTCGAATGCCTTACCCCTTACTGGCCCCAGCGATTTTCTGGGTGCCGATGGCGGACTGGGCTTTGGCTGGCAGGATATGGATATCATCAAACTGGGCGTGCAGTGGGCGTTCGATGACCGCTTGACTCTACGTGCAGGTTACAGCCACGCGAGCGCATTATTCAAGGGAACCCAGGCGCTGTTCAACGTACTGGCACCCGCTACCATTCGTAACCATCTGAGCCTGGGTTCCAGCTACCAGTATAGTCAGCAAAGCGCGTTCAACCTTGCCTTTACCCTGGCGCTGAATGAAGAAATAGATGGTAGCTCCCCTTTTACCGCGGGCCAGACGGGTTCAGTACAAATGGAACAGTGGGAACTAGAGATTAACTGGAGTCATCGCTTCTAGCCCTGCCTGACAGAAGCCGATAAAAAAGCCTGCCGAAGTGCAGGCTTTTTTTCAGTGTCGTTTTACTACTGTGCCACCTTATCGACATCCACCAGATAGCTGCCTGTCAGCCAGTTTCTACCGAGCAACAGTTTATAGCTGGATTTGCTACGATCATTCAGGTTCACCAGTGTTTGCCGAGTCTGGCCCTGATGCTGAATATTCAGATAAACAAAGACTCTTGTCTCACGCACTTCGGCGTTTTTAACCACCCCTTCACGCACGACCCTTGAGCTCAGGCGCGCTTCACTGCCGGACTGATTGATGATGGTATAGTCCACCATACCATTTGCAATCTGGATATTTTTGGCATGAATAGAAGTCGTTCCAGCTCCGGTATCGACCCGTGCATTAAAACTGATACTGGCTTCCTGTATCACCACCAGTGCAGTCGGCCCGATAATCAGTTTTTCAGCATTAACGGCTGAAACTGCAATCAATATCCACAGCAGTAAGACACGTACAATAGTCATTAAAACTTTCTCCTGAGTTGATTCCGGCAGGCTCCTAAAACTTGCTTCGGAACATGAAATAGACCGCGCCAACCAGGCATAGCCCTGCCCATAGATAATCCAGCTTCAGCGGTTCCTTCAGATACATCACCGAAAACGGAACAAACACCGAAAGGGTAATCACTTCCTGAATAATCTTCAGCTGACCAACCGATAGTACGCTATAACCAATCCGGTTTGCCGGCACCTGAAACAGGTATTCGAATAAGGCAATACCCCAGCTGACCAACGCGGCGATGATCCAGGGCTTATGATTCAGCTCTTTCAGATGCGCATACCAGGCAAAGGTCATAAACACGTTACTGCACAGCAGCAGAAAAATAGAAACCAGCACCGGGTGAATGGGCAGGTTCAAGACCACAGTCCCTGCTCAACCAGAATCAGATAGGAGACAAACCCGGCCCAGGACAATAGCAGCAGGAACCAGGGCAGGCGGCAGCTTTTGTAAACTGTATCCGTTGCGCCCTCTTGCAGTGTTGCGCTATCGCCGGCATTCGATGCAATATTTTTCAGCTTTTTATCGAGCTCTCGGGCTTTCGATTTTTGCTGTTTTTTATAGTGATCGATGCCCTTCTGAATACCCTGGGCAATCAGTCTGGTCTGCTCTTTGGTTTGTCCTGCCTTTTGCGTGGCGCGCGCGACTTTCATCGCATCGTCTCGGGTTTGATCGGAGATCAGGGGTTTTTTACTGTATCGGGACATGGGTTCATCTTTTAGCTACTAAGTCCGCTAAACGCTAAACCATCGGCGACTAAAAGTCGATTGCTTGCTAAAAAAATGACAGGCTTATTCAGCCCACTGGCAGTTTGTTGTTGCGCGGTGTTTGTGTGTGAACACAGATGAAAAAACCCTGAAGTCCAGCGTTGCAGACTTCAGGGTTCAGAGGGTTTGCTAGAAACTCATTTCAACGGTCATGGTTCTGCCACGTTCGGCAGAGGCCACATATTCCGGCAGTTGATCAAAGTTCAGGTACTTATAGATTTCCGGTGCCATGCTGTTGATCTTGCCCGCATACTCCATGTATTCCGCTACCGTTGGCAGCTTGCCCAGAATCGCCGCGACCGCAGCCAGTTCAGCAGAAGACAGAAACACATCGGCGCCCTGACCTAAACGGTTCGGAAAGTTACGGGTCGAGGTGGAGACTGCGGTAGAGTTGGCCGCAATACGCGCCTGATTCCCCATGCACAGCGAACAGCCCGGCATTTCGGTGCGCGCACCGGATGCCGCAAAGATATTGTAGATACCCTCTTCCATCAACTGCTGCTCATCCATCTTGGTGGGCGGAGCCACCCACAGCCGAGTCGGAATCACACCACCGGAAATTTCCAGCAGTTTGGCCGCAGCACGGAAATGTCCAACATTGGTCATGCAGGAGCCGATAAAGACTTCATCGATCTTACGACCGGCCACTTCTGACAACGGCTTCACATCATCCGGGTCGTTCGGACAGGCCAGCAGCGGCTCGGTGATTTCAGTCATATTGATTTCAATCACTTCGGCGTATTCGGCATTCTCATCAGCACGCAGCAGGCTCGGATTTTTGAGCCATTCTTCCATCGCCCGTACACGTCTTTCGAGGGTGCGCACATCCTGATAACCGTTGTCGATCATCCAGCGTAGCATGACGATATTGGAGCGCAGATATTCGGCGACCGAAGCTTCAGACAGTGCAATCGTACAACCACCGGCAGAACGCTCGGCAGAGGCGTCGGATAATTCGAAGGCCTGCTCAACCTTCAGATCCGGCAGACCCTGAATCTCCAGGATACGGCCGTTATAGATATTCTTTTTGCCTTTCTTTTCGATCGTCAGCAGGCCACGCTTGAGCGCAGCATAGGGAATCGCATTCACCAGATCACGCAGGGTGATACCGGGCTGCATTTCACCGCTGAACTTGACCAGCACCGACTCCGGCATATCCAGCGGGATAACACCCAGTGCCGCACCGAAGGCAACCAGGCCCGAGCCGGCTGGGAAGGAGATCCCGAGTGGAAAACGGGTATGCGAATCACCACCGGTACCGACCTGATCCGGCAGTAGCATGCGATTCAGCCAGGAATGGATAATACCGTCGCCAGGGCGTAACGATACACCGCCACGGGTCTGGATGAAATCCGGCAGCGTGTGCTGGGTATTGATATCGACCGGTTTCGGATAGGCTGCGGTATGGCAGAATGACTGCATCACCAGATCCGCAGAAAAGCCCAGACAGGCCAGCTCTTTGAGTTCGTCCCGTGTCATTGGACCGGTCGTATCCTGCGAACCGACCGTACTCATACGAGGCTCACAATAGGTGCCGGGGCGGATACCAGCCACGCCACAGGCCTTACCGACCATTTTCTGTGCCAGGGTAAAACCTTTACCACTATCACTCGGATCTACCGGACGACGGAACACATCGCTCGCACCCAGGCCTAGATTTTCACGAGCCCGCTCCGTGAGTGAGCGCCCAATGATCAGAGGAATACGGCCACCGGCCTGTACTTCATCAAAAATCACATCGGTTTTCAGACTAAATTCGGAAATTACCTTGCCGGCTTCATCAACAATCTTGCCTTCGTAAGGCTTGAGGATAATCACATCGCCCATGTTCAGGTTATCGACCGGACATTCGATCGGCAGTGCACCGGAATCTTCCACCGTATTAAAAAAGATCGGGGCAATCTTGCTGCCCAGCACCACACCGCCCTGACGCTTGTTAGGTACAAACGGAATATCATCGCCGGTCGCCCACAGCACCGAGTTGGTGGCCGATTTACGCGAAGAGCCGGTACCGACCACATCGCCGACATACACTACCGGGTTACCTTTTTTCTTTAGCTCAATAATCTGTTCATTCGCCGAATGAATCCCATCGCGTGGGTTTTTCAGCATCGCCAGCGCGTGTAACGGAATATCCGGACGCGACCAGGCATCCTGCGCTGGTGACAGGTCATCGGTATTGGTTTCGCCGGTCACCTTAAACACGGTCAGCTTAATCGCATCGCCTACCTTGTTTTTGCGCGTAAACCAGTCTGCATCCGCCCAGGATTGCATCACGGCTTTCGCATGCGGGTTTCCACCAGCGGCTTTTTCATTTACGTCATGGAAGGCATCAAAAATCAGCAGGGTATATTTAAGCTGTTCTGCCGCCAGTGCGCCCAGCTCGGCATCATCCAGTAATTCAACCAGTGGCTGAATATTGTAACCACCCATCATGGTACCCAGCAGCTCTACCGCTCTGGACTTGTTGATCAGTGGAGAGTTCGCTTCACCGCGCGCAAGCGCCGCCAGAAAGCCTGCCTTGACATAGGCCGCTTCATCCACACCGGGTGGGACGCGGTCGGTGATCAGTTCGACCAGAGTCTGTTCTGAGCCCGCAGCTGGCGCTTTGAGCAATTCGACCAGGGCAGCAACCTGTTCTGCATTTAACGGCAGTGGTGGAATACCCTGTTTGGCGCGTTCTGCTACGTGTTGTTGATAGGCTTCTAACATGGAGGACCTCGGTAATTGTATGTTCGGCTGTCGGATTGAAAGATCTGGCATAGCACTTTATCAAAAGTGCCTGGCCAGCTTCATTTCATGCAGAATAGTGCTTCTGCACAATAAACCCATAATATTCAGGGGCTTTTATTGGTATAAGAGTTCTGTTGCGTAGTTTAAAGGAATTAGTGCCGACAGGTAAGCTTACAGCGTTAATGCACTATATTGAGTTTCGCAATACTGGAAAGCTCAACGAGCAATGAATTTTTTCTTACCCGGGCAGATTTCATCAAAATCATTGTGCGACAGGATCTCCAGAAAACTGCGTGCCTGCGGGGTGAGAAATTTGCCTTTACGAATCACCGCTCCGTAAACCTGCGTGGGGAAATACTGTGGGATCGGAATCGCATAGATATTTTCCTTGCCGGTCAGGCACAGGCAACTGACGATCGAAATCCCCATGCCTTCCTCGACATACTTCTTGATCACTTCCCAGCCGCCGACTTCCATCGATACCTGATAAGGCACATCGTGTTCTGAAAAGATTCGATCGACCTTGCGCCAGGTCGATAACTCTCGGGGTGGCAGTATCAGTCCATAGGGCGAAATATCCTTCAGGGTAACGTTTTCCTTGCCGGCCAGCGGGTGATCGATTGGCGTAATCAACACCGGATCATATTCAAACAGCGGTTCGAATATCATGTTGTCACCTTCGGCAGCGTCGGTGCCCACCGCGAAATCAACGTTATCCGCCTTCAGTAGCACGCGCCCATCCTTACCGGTATTGTTGGAAAGCTTGACGTGTACGCCCGGATTTTCTTCCTTAAAGCGATGGATATACTTGGGTAACAGGTACATACAGGCGGTATGACCTGCGGTGATATGCAGCTCACCCGATTCGGAATTGCCGGCCAGGCTGTTAAAATTCTGCGACAGGTTATCGATGCCGTTGATCAATGGCTTGGACAACTCATACAGAATTTTGCCATCCGGGGTCAGGTTGATGACCGGACCACGCCGCTCGAATACCTGCACACACAGCTCGCGTTCGAGAGCCCGGATTTGCAGTGAAACGGTGGGTTGAGACAGAAACAGCTCTTCACCGGCCTTGGAGATACTTTTGGTTTCTACCGCTTTGCAAAAAGCGCGTAACTGTTTTAGTCGGTTCTGTTTATAACTGGGAGGCGAAATGCTCATTCGTAACTACTCTTTATAATAGTCCTTATAATTGATTATTATCACGGCAAAGTAAAACCCTATTTTAATCAATTAACTTAATAATGCATCCCTTTGATCTAGCTGAATATTTTTAAAACAAACTATCACTTTTAAGCCCGTTTTCGTATGCCTATCCGAATCTTCCATTTTCAGGCGCGCATTGAGTAGCTCGACCACCCGCATTACAATCGACAAACCGATGCCACAACCCGGCGCTGCATGGTTTTCAACTCGATAAAATCGCTCCATCACACGCTCTTTTTCGGTGTCAGCAATACCCGGTCCGTTATCCATTACGATCAGACAGGGAGCCCCGCCCTGGATCGAAACACTGACTTCGATTTCACCACCCGGCTGGGTGTAAATGATGGCATTATTGATCAGGTTTCTAACCATCAGGCGTAACGAGGTATCTTCGGCAAGGATACTCAGCTCCGCACCTTCGTTAACCGATATTTCGATATTTTTAGCGTAGGCCAGGGGTGCCAGCATCGCGACCTCATCGATTACCAGTCGGCTCAGGTTAACCGGGCTGAGCTGCTGACTGAAGCTTTCTGGCTCCAGCCTGGCCAGTGCCAGAATCTGATCCACCAGATGGGTGGTGCGGTCTATGCCCAGTAATACCTGTGCAATCGATTCTTTGCGCTCACGCTCATTGTGCGCTGTGCGGGCCAGTTCAGCATGCAGCTTAACCGCCGCCAGCGGGGTTCTTAGCTCATGCGCGGCATCCGAGGTGATACGTTTTTCACGCGCCAGGGCATTTTTTAGCTTCAGTAATAACTGGTTCAACGCACCGGTGATGGTGATAATTTCGGCGGGCGCATTTTGCTGAGACAGGGAATCCAGCTTATCCACTCCCAGATGCTGAATCTGCGCGGCCAGATTCTGCAGCGAACTCAGGCCCTGTCGGATCGCAATCCACATCGTCAGTAACAGTACCGGGATCAGCAGCAAAAACAGCGTCAGCAGATCAGAGCTGATCTTGCCGATCAGATCGTTTCTAACGTCGATGCGTTCGGCGGCGATACAGCGGTAGCGCGTATCCTGACTGGTCAGACTGAAAACACGCCAGTCATGCTGCATAAAATGGCGATCGCTATAGCCATTCGCGAGCTCACTGATGGGGTCAATCGGTACATTCGAAGATTTCAGGATTAGATTGCCCAGATGATCCCATACCTGAAATCCCAGCTTGGTTTCATAAACATGCCCGGATTCCAGCTCTTCAATGCCACTGCCAGCCTCTGTTAGCGGGGAAGCCAGCTGATTCTGGTTCAGAAACTGCTGGATACTGGAGAAATTATTCTGCTCCACATCGGCCTGAAGCATACTCAGAATGAGTCGTGCAGAGCGCGCTAACTGGCCATCAAACAGTTCGCGTGATTCGTACTGCAGATCCTTATAACCAACCAGTGCGGCAGCCCCGACCAGCAGCAATGACGCGATAAACAGACGGATGATCAGATGATAACGGATCGACATGGGCATTATTTGGGCACGATATAACCGACGCCACGCAAGGTTTTGATTAGTTCAGCACCAAACTTTTTACGCAGATGATGGACATGTACCTCGATCGTATTACTGCCAATCTCATCGCCCCAGCTGTACAGTTTCTGCTCCAGATAGTTTTTCGATAGCACCCGACCAGCACTGGAAACCAGCTCTTCCAGCAGCGCAAACTCACGTCTGGATAATTCTATTGCCTGCCCATCCAGAGTAACGTTATGCGCCGCCGGATCAATTTCAATGTTTTTGAAACAGATTTTCTGCTCACTGATCCCGCGTGTGCGGCGGGTCAGGGCACGCAGGCGCGCGCACAGCTCAGTAAATTCAAACGGTTTGACCAGATAGTCATCCGCCCCCGCATCCAGTCCGTTGACACGATCGCTGACCGCATCCAGTGCGGTCAGAATCAATACCGGCAGGGCATTTCCGCGGTTGCGAGCCTGCTTCAGAACCTCCAGCCCACTCATGCGCGGCAGTCCAATATCCAGTATCACCGCATCGTATTCATTCTGCTGCATGGAGCTTAGGGCAGTTTCACCATTCTTTATCCAGTCGACCGCATATTTCATACGTTGCAGACCGGTGAATAAACCTTCCCCCAGCAATGCATCGTCTTCCACTAATAATATTTTCACTATAGATACCGGATGGTTAAAATAAGCACTGCGCTGGCTGACAGCTTGCCTCCCCATATCTCTGATGGCAAGCCTTAAGCCGCTGCTAGAGTATTCATGCCGTAACTTAAGGTTTTCTTAAGGCATCTTAAGCTTTAGCAACCTTAAGGCTTAGTTAAGACTGCTAACATAAGCTGCCATTCATTCACTACAAAACTAATAACAGGGTATTAGCATGCGATTATTAAAAATTATCTGCCTGGCAGGCGCACTTTTGTTTAGCCAGCTATCATTGGCTGCGGTCACGCAGGCACCGTTGATTAAACTGCCAGCACTGCAGGGCGAGTTTGATCTTGCTAAACTACAGGGTAAAGTCGTGTATCTCGACTTCTGGGCATCCTGGTGTATACCATGCCGCCAGTCTTTCCCCTGGATGAACGAGATGCAGGCGCGCTATCAGGACAAGGGACTTGAAGTGGTTGCAGTCAACCTGGACAAGAACCGTGCGCTGGCGGATGAATTTCTGCAAAAACTGGAAGCACACTTTACCATCGCCTTCGATGCTGATGGTGAGTCCGCTAAAGCTTATAATCTGCGCGGCATGCCGAGCAGTTATCTGATCGGACGCGACGGCAAGCTGTATGCCTCGCACATCGGTTTTCGCGAAAAGGACAAGGCCAAAATGGAACAGGCCATCCAGCAACTTCTAAATCAATAAACCAGGGTTAATTTTATGCGACTGATCAGCTTTTTACTCCTTACCCTGCTGTTGTC
>JACKQG010000875.1_pt1 | contig 42469 bp, 40 predicted proteins | sample 8237621 | NCBI WGS metagenome assembly JACKQG01 (sample SAMN15677084, study PRJNA649215) | marine metagenome | biome: marine; feature: Black Sea; material: saline water; isolation source: suspended particulate matter (SPM) from the Black Sea western gyre | collected 2013-06-09/2013-06-10 | depth... | reverse complement strand
GAAGTTAGAAGTTAGAAGTTAGAAGTTAGAAGTTAAAAGTTAAAAGTTAAAAGTTAAAAGTTAAAAAATGTATGAGTTTATGAGTTGGGGGTTGAAATTGAAAATTTGGGTTGGGGTTGCCCCTTTGGTGGCGCAGGCAAGCAGGGTCGCCGGAGGCAGAAACCAACTAACTCCAGATTAACATGAGGTGTAAACCTGTGCTGTTTAGGGAGGGTGCATTGTTCAGCTTGACAGAATTGCCATCACCGCTATAAACCCCGGGCTTCAGAAAAGAAAAGGGATGAAATACCCCACCTGTTTTTAAGGTGATACTATGCTGGGTATCAGACTTTTTAGGAAGCAAAAATATGATGGAAATATCCGTGGAAAGGGCAAAATCAATTTGTCTCACTGTTAGCATTAGCCCGTCGTTTTGATAGATATCATCCCAGTCCATTTCCTTCCTACCGTTGGGCTTCAGGCTGAGATAATTTTGGCTAAAACCAAAGCCCAGTCCAGGAGCGATCTGTAAACCACCCACTGCCTTTTTATAGGAAAGATCAATAAGAACGCTGAGGAAGGTATACTTGCTTGAACCGGTGACTCCTTCGTTGTAGCGGTTCAGCAGCGCATTGCTGAATATGGTCGTTCCGACGGAGATATGGTCACCCACATCAACCTGACTGCCAAAAATCCAACCCAGACTGGCAGCTGCTATTTTACTAAAACCAGCTGAAAGCAAAGAGCTGTTAAGGTCGCCAAGATTGCTGTACTGTTTGGTCATGAGGCCAAGTTTTGTGGCGGTGATTACTTCAGGCCCCTCTTGCTCTTGATCCAACAAGACATTTCGCTCAAGGAGAGAATTGATTTCTAGGGAGTCAGTTAAAAGATATTGCTCAATATCCTCTTGAGCTGTTGATGTGATTGAGAGTGTGGCCAGCAGGCAGAAAGTCAGGTTTCTCATGTGATGCGAACTCCTAGTTGAAGGGCGAAACGAACGGTCCGTGAGGGAGAGTCCTCTCTCCCCCACAAGAACCTAATTGGCGTTATTTCTTTTTGTCCAGCAAGCCCATAAATGCCGGGAGTATGATTATGGTGGTGAAAAAACATGCTCCCACACCAAAAATAAGTGCATAGGACAAACTGGCATAGCCACGGAATGGTGAGAACATCATGGATCCAAATGCCAGGATGGTAGTCAATGAAGTTAACAAGACCGCCTTCCCGGTACTTGAAAGCACTATATTGGCTGAGCGTGGCCCCTCCAATCGCCAACGATGGACCACATGAACACCATCATCTATACCAATTCCCAGGATCAGGGGCAAAGCCATGACATTCATCATATCCAACTGGAAACCAAAGAGTTGCATGAGGCCAACCATCCAGACTGCACCTGTAGCCAGGGGTAGCATGGCAATCAAGGCATACTTGAAGCTCCTGAAGTCGAGAAGCAGAATGAGATAGACCAAAATCAGGGTCAGATAGGCGGCATTGCGACCATCGCGACCAATGATATCAATAAGTGCCCGCATGATCACCGGCATTCCCGTGGTACGTTCACTCACCGTTTCCAGCTCGTTTGCAAACTGTTCCATGAATAGTTTGTCCTGCCAGATATTTCCAGAGGGCAGTACCGTTGTGAGAAAGAGCGATCTGTCTTTGCTGGCATAGCGGTCAACAATTGACTCTGGAAGCATTTCCAGACTAAGGGATGAGGCGTTGGCCATTTTCAAGACGCTTGCTGTGAAATAGCTCGCATAAGCGTCCTGGAAAGCATTCAACTTTGTCGTCACAATACTCGGTCCCTGGTCAAAAAGTCCATAAATGTGGCTGAATATTGTAATGGCTGGTGGATTCTCTACGCTGCCAACAATCTCTGTGCAGCGCCTGTAGACTTTATCCTGCCCACCCAGAAAGGCCATGGACTGAAATTCCATGATATTCATTTCCAGTCTTTCGATTTCCTGTCGAATCAGGTCAAGGTCTTGAGCTTTTATGGGAGCCACCTGTGCACTCTGCATGAGAGTATGAATCTCTTCAATATGGGGTGTTCTTTTTGCCTGCTCCTCAAGTGAAGGGATGAAAATTGAAATGTCTTCCACAGAGGCCACGGAAGGTAATTCTTTGGCCTTCTTGCGAAGCTCACGGGACTCCTCCACGCTTTCTGAAACGAGATAGGCGAAGTCCATGCTCAGGTCAAATTTATCCTGGACCGTGTCCTGGAGCATAATGCTGGGTAGCCCCTCAGCCTCAAGATCCATCATATTATGATTAAATGTGATTTGCCGGGCACTGAAACCCATGAGAATGGTGATCACAACTACGGCGGCGAGACTGAGCCAGGGATTGTCCTGAATAAACAGGCCAGCTTTACCCAGTGGTTTGAGCGTGAGATCTCGTAGGGTAACCTCGGCGGAGAGGCCCTTTTTTAGCTGTTTTTTTTCATACCGACGTTCTCTTACAACCAGGAAGACCGGGAGCAATACAAAGCTGGAAATCATAACTGCTATGAGTCCTATGGCGGTTACCAGGCCCAGTTCGCTCATGGCCCGGGAGTCACCAATCATTAGCGCTAGAAAAGCTACAGAAGTTGTCAGTGCGCCTGTTGACACACCACCACCACTTTTTTGCAGGCCAGCAAGGGTGGCTGCTTCCAGAGAGAGTCCCTTGCCGCGCATTTCCGTAAAGGTTGAAATAATATGAATGGAGAAATCGATACCCAGACCAATCAATATGATCATGAACATGGCCGTCATAATATTTAACACGGGAACCACCACAGCCACAATACCAGCTGCCCAGATCAAGCCAACAATCAGATTGAGCAGGGCAAGGGCGGGGGCCATGGCCATCCTGAAAGCCACGTAAAGTAGTGCACCAATGAGGAAGAAGGAAAGTCCCATGGATATCTCAAGACCCTGAGAACTATAATACATTTCATCCCGACCAACTGCTATGGCACCTGAGAGCCCGGCTTGCACATGGGGGTGATCTTTCAGAACGTCGTTGAGAACGGCCTGAACAGCATCGGTTCCATCTACAATCATGAAAGCATCCATCATGCTGAAGGTGGGTATGAGATTCATGATCAGGGCTTCTCTGTCGTAGGAGAGGAAATAGGGTTCACCCAATAATAGTTTATCCACAGCTGCTTCAGCAGCCGGAACTGAAATGGTTCCAGTTTTCAGGGTTTGTTCCATGGTCCCAAGCCAGCTATTGATACCGTTGAGAAAGACCAGCGCACCATCTTCCTCTTCCCTGGTTGACATGGATTCATCAGGTTGGATGTATTCTTTTTCAAAGGAGTTGTTCATGTTGGTCAACAAGCCGGCCAGACCGGGATCCTGGAAAATGTCCTTCATGTTTTTCAGATCATCTTCCTTCATGAGCATAAAGCCATGCTCTTTCATGAAATCCAGATCAGCTTTATAGTCGACGCGGCGGACATAAATTGCTGGCTCCTTGTCCTTGCCTGGAATGGTCAGCGAATCAAGGACCCGGGGGGCCAGATCATCAGCGAAGGCCTTGATGTCCGCTTCCTTGCCCTGAGCCACCACGATAATGCTGGAGGCAGATTGAAATTCCTCCAGGATGCGGTCGAATTCAAGGGTGCGTTTATCTCCTTCTGGGAGCATGTCCGACCATTTGGGCGTCATGGACATTCCACCTGAAAGGACCAGGGTTATTAGGGTTATGCCTGCCATTATCCAGAGCATGAGACTGGTTTTGTTTACAGCCAGGTCGGCCAGCTTTTTGATTAATCGAGCTCTCATGATTAACCCTTTCTTGAGTAGTAATTAAATTTAGAAAAACACGTAACCGTAAAGTTCGCAGAGGGCGCGAAGGCTTTGACGTTTAAGGAAGCGGGGTGATAGTGCTTAAAAATCACTGCGAACCCTGAGGCGAAGGCCCCAGTCCTGTAGTCCGAATTCTGCATTCTCCTCACCCCAGAACAGGCTGCCCTGGAGGGAGATATTGGTGTCTTCAAAGGCGTTCCAGTCAAGCTGAGGAGCCAGTGTTCCACTATTGTCGTTAAAATTTGCTATAACAAGGCTGCTCAGCGTGATATAATCGAAGGTGGGGTGCTTGGCATAGAAAAAGGCATAGTCCTGCATGAGGCTGTGAGTCTGGCCGCCCAGTGAAGCAAAGTAATCAGCAATGCTTAGTTGAGATATTTGGTCAGGCCGGTATCCATTGTGGAGAAATTCCGTCAGCACATAGAGAGAGTTGTCGAAGGTGTGGTCAGCCCCAAGAACAACCTCAGAATAGGAATTGATATTAGATACCGGGGGGATTAATAGAGCAGCCCATATGGGTATTCCACCGCTGTAATCAATTTTATTGTATCCATATTCCACCCAGATTCCACAGCCGAGGATTTCCCCGACCACACTACCCCCGATTAGTAGTTTTTTATCCAACTCTGTATATCCATAAGCAAGGCTTCTGACAGACTGCCAGCGGTGTTGGGCTACCGTCACTTCAAAATCAAAATGTCCCGCGCCACCCCTTAACCACACCTGCCTGGTAGAATTATCCCAATTACTTTCTGGCTTCAGGGCAATACTCAAGGAGGAGCGGCTATCCAGGGGCAGGTCAAGACGAATAGCTGGTACACCGGTTTGTTCGTAACTGGGATCTAATAGAGACTTGGTGTTGAAAATGTCGGTGGGGTTCCAGGCATATCCTACTCCGGGAGATAGTTGTTGCCTTCCCACAGTGAGGTCTGCCCAGGGGAAAGAAATGCGCATATACAGATTGTCGACGAGGATGGTGTCACGTATCTCTTCGATTAATTCAAGTCCGGAGTCTGAGTATCCCGGCAGAAAGTCGTATATATTCCAGCTGGTTTTCCCCCAGTACTTTTCAACATTCAGATTGGCGCCGATAAGCACATTGTCTGAGGGGCGGGCTTCCACATCAAGACGAAATTTGTTATAGCCGAACTTATAACTTATTGATCCAAGCTGCATCACATCAGCTTCAGATTCGAAGTAGCCAAAAAACTCTGGCTGTGCTAACAGCAGTGTCGGCAGCAGAAAAAATATCCCCCAGTATTTCATTTCTTCAAATTCCTTTCAGAGAAGAAGCCCTGAGGTGGTTCCCAGGCATAGGTGATTTCCAGATTTCTCATGGTTGTGCTTGACCGTTCTTTATGGTCGGTCATGACCATAATCATGGCGGTGGGATAATCCTCAATCATCTGGATGTCACTGAGCAGTAGAGATTTGGAGTTGAATCCTTTTTCATCGTAATAATCTAGAGCTACAGGGAAATAGTCTGACTGTCGGGCCCATAGGATAATTTTTGGATAGGGTGGGTCCTGTTCGGTGATACCCAGGAGTTCTACTTTCCAGACCAATTCGCTGTCACGGGTTTCCTCTGCCAGGAGTGTTGATGTAAATTTTGTCTGAAAAACATCTCCCCCGCCCATGTCTTCATAGGTGAAGTCAGAGCCTTGCATTTTTTGTTTTTTGGCATGAGAAGCAAGTTTGCGAACCCGTTTGGTCCGAGGGAAATAGCTCCAGATATCATCGGCATTGTTCAGCATGAGAAAGGCCTGGCCTCGAATTGCTGCTGGTTTAGTGTAGCGGGTCAGCGAGCTTTTACCTTTCTCAGCGGCCCAGGATTCGAACTCGAAAACCCGCTCCTTACCAGAACTGGTTATAATGGTTTGGGTTCCCCTGGAGTATGAATTCTCAGGTGACATGATGGTGGTGACTCGGTCGATAATTTCAGTTCCGGTTGGTGCTTGAGCAAACAGGCAGGAGAAGGAGATCAGGGAAAATAAAACTATTCTTGCCTTCATCGTTCCAGTCCTTTCATAAAACTGTCTATACCTTCGACGAGGGCCCTGTCATAAGCTGCTCGGTCATGGTTGAGCATAAATTGCCAGACAAAACCATCGATAAATGCCAGGGCTAGTGTTGCGACGCCATCAAAATTCATATCTCGAAAGTCTTCAGCCATGACACCAGCCTTCAAGATGTTGATGACGAAATGTTTCATCTTTTCATAAGATGCTGAAAGCTGTGTGGATTCATGCTCGCCACGTTGAATAGCCCTGGCACCCTGAGCCCACATTTCAGTGATGATGAGCATGGCTTCGTCCATTTCGAAGATGATTTCAATATTCATACGCATAAACGTACGCAGTTTGTCTCGGGGACTGAGATCCATGGCATACAGGGTTTCTGAAGCATCCACCATGTCGTTCATGATGGTGTCAACCATGGCATGAAATATCTCTTCCTTGCTGCTGAAGTATTCATATACAGTGCCTTTGCCGATACCGGCCTCTTTGGCAATGTCGGCGATTTTGCCTTTCTCTAAGCCATCTCTGGCAAAAATATGGATAGCGGCTCTGATTATTGCGTCTGCTTTTGCAGGATCTTTTTGTAGGGGACTCATAGTGGATTACCTCCTAAGGTTGAGTATGGCTGGAAAATATGACCGAACAGTCGGTCAGGCAAGTATTTTTTGGTGTTTCAACATAGTTTTTCCATAAATGCCATTCCAGTATATCTTAGACCACCATAGAATAACCTGGAGCGTTGAAAACAGCAAAATGAGAACACCTCGCCATGCTTAAGCACATGATGAAGCAACCTAAACGCCGGGTGCACATAATAGCACTTGTGGGAATGGTCATCTCACTCATGCTAAGTCTTGGGTCCTGTTGCTCAGAAGACCCCTATGCTGATTACCTCAATTTAATCATAACCACAGAGCCAAAGTCTCTGGATCCTGCCTTATCTGCTGATATTACAACGGGAGTTATAACTGCCTTGATGTATGACAACCTCGTCCGCTTTGGAACCGGCAGTGAAATCCTGCCTGGTCTGGCGAAATCATGGGAGGTGTCAGAGGATGGCTTGAGTTATATGTTCCACTTGCGAAGTGACGTCACTTTTTGGGACGGGAAACCCTTTTTATCAACTGACGTGAAGTATTCGTTCGAACGAGTACTGGATCCAGATACCCGATCTCCCCAAACCTGGTTGCTATCACCGATAAAGGGGGCTAGCGACTATATGCAGGGAAACGCAGATGAAGTGAGGGGTATAAGTGTAATTAATGATACGACAGTTCAGATAAACCTTACCTTTCCCTTTGCACCTTTCATAGGTTTTCTGGGTGCCCCGGCCACATCCATAGTGCCAGAATATGATGGTCAAGAGGTTGATTTTAAAATTTCACCGATTGGAACCGGACCATGGGTTTATCAAGAATGGCAAGCGGACAGACAGATACGTTTTAAGCGAAACGATAACTATTATGATGGTCCTGCAAAATTAAAAGGACTGTTATTAAATAATATGCCGGAAGTTTTAACTTCAGCCGTTGAGTTTGAGGCAGGTAACCTGGATGTGATGACTATTCCCAACTCTGAATTTAAGTATTGGACCCGGTCCACAGCCTGGCAGCCATACATTCACAAGCTTGATGAGCTAGGCATCTATTATTTGGCCATGAATGTCCAGAGAAAGCCCTTCGATGACCAAAGAGTAAGGCAGGCTGTCACCCTGGCCATTGATAGAGAAAAGATCATTCATCGCATAATGCACAATAGTGCAACATTAGCGCTAGGCCCGATACCGCCAGGACTTGAAGGCTATGACTCTACTAGAGTTCCTGTTAAATACGACCCGCAAGCTGCACGAAATCTATTAAAAGAGGCGGGATACACAGAAGGTTGTGAATTTGATTTGTGGGTAGACCCCGGTGCCGCGGTTTCACAAACCCTGGAGGCAATACAGCACTATCTCAATGAATCCGGCTTTATTGTTCATCTTGTTCGCAATGATTGGAATATGATGCGGGATGCCATGCGTAAGGGTGAAACTGACGCCTATTGGGGAAACTGGTGGGCAGACTATGCCGATTCAGAAAACTTCCTGGCCCCCCTCTTTCATTCTGATAATGCAGCACGCCGAAACAGATACTCCAATTCAGATGTCGATCGATCAATTGAAAAACTACAGCAAAGTTTGGATCCACTAGACAGAAAACTATTGGCCATGGAAATTGATAGTGTACTCATAGAAGAGGCACCCTATGCTTTTATGTGGTACCCGACATCTTATACTGTGGTGCAACCAAATTTAAAAGGCTATGTACCCCATCTTATGCCAAACGCTAATAAATATACCGACGTTTATTTCGAAGATTAGGACACATCATGAACAACATTGATTCTCATCCCATTCTAGGACAATTAAACGAAACCCAAAGACGTCTCACTAATGTTGCAGAAATTCAGACTGCTCTCGCCGAGCGAAGACGGGTCATGGAGCGGGACGGGAAATACACAACCATTGTTGCTGGCGTAATCGGTATCAGTGGCTTGTTTTTCATGAACCCACTCCCCTTCTATCTGGTTCTTGGCCTCCTGGTGATTGGCCTGCCAATGGTCTGGCGCCATCTTGTGAAAGAAGCTCGGGAATTTGTTATGACTGATGATGAGATAGAAGAAAAATTGAAGATAGAAGATAGAAGATAGAAAAAAGATGGGGAAGAAATGAGGACAGGTGGTGATATGAAGGCGGGAAGAAACAGAACTGACAATTTTCCCAATCAATCAAAAACATGAATGTTAACCCCATCAAACTCACTAAACTCATAGAACTCAATAACTCAATAACTCAATAACTCATAAACTCTAACAGGTAAAAACATGCCCCTGATAAATGACCCAACTGCTATCCTGGTTTATCTGATCTCCCTAATTGGCCTGATATACTTTATAAAACAACAGCCCTGGGCATCAAAAATATTCGATATCATCCCCCCTGTCATATGGGTCTATTTCCTACCCATGATATCCACCACACTGGGGATCACTCCAGAACAATCTGATCTATATGGATGGGTGAAAACATACCTCCTTCCTGCAGCCCTGGTATTGTTGCTTTTGTCTGCTGATGTAAAGGCCATTTCCAAGCTTGGACCCAAAGCCCTGGGAACCATGCTGGCTGGAACCATTGGAATTGTTCTCGGGGGTGTCATCAGTCTGGCCATCTTTGGTCGTTGGTTGCCTGAGGATGCCTGGCAAGGCATGGGCGCTTTATCGGGATCATGGATTGGCGGAAGCTCCAACATGGTTGCCGTGGGAACCTCAATTGGCGTAAGGGACGAATTGTTTGGGGTGATGATCATTGTGGATACCGTCGTTGGATATGGCTGGATGGGTGTCGTGATATTCATTTCGGCCTTCCAGACAAGACTGGATAAATGGAATAAAGTTACCTCCTCACCGGTGAATGAACTCGCCAATCACATGGCGACTTCGGATCATCAAAAGAAAGAGGTCTTAACCTTTCCAGGTTTGATCTATATGCTGGTAATTGGAATAGGTCTCGGATATGTGTGTCTCATAGCCGGTGAATTTCTCCCCGATCTTGGAAAGGTGGTTACCAGTTTTGGCTGGACGGTGATCCTGGTTTCCATTGTTGGGCTGGGTCTCTCATTCACACCAGTGGCAAAACTTGAAAAACAGGGCGCCTCACATCTTGGAAACATATTTTTGTACATTCTCCTGGCAACCATTGGCGCCAAGGCTGATCTACGTTCCATCACTGAAGCACCAATGTTTCTCATGGTGGGGGTTGTGTGGATAGGCATTCATGCCACGGTGTTGTTTAGCGTGGGCCGACTGTTAAAGGCACCCATGTTCCTCATCGCAACCAGCTCCCAGGCCAATATTGGAGGTGTGGTGAGCGCACCCATCGTTGCTTCTGTTTACCAGAAGGGCATGGCTCCGGTTGGATTGCTCATGGGGGTTCTGGGAAATATCCTGGGTCTGTATTTTGGGTTTCTCACCGCCCAGCTTATGGAATGGGTGAGCAGGCTTTAAAATAAATTTGGAAATCACCTTTGGTTTCGACTACTGTATGGCGGGGCAGGTAGGCTCTGTGTGACACCTCAATGTCCAGGGTCGTGCTCCGGCCCTTGAGCTCCCCTTTCTGTCATTGCGAGAAGCGTAGCGACGAAGCAATCTCCGCATTCAGGATAGGTTCGAGATTTATCTCTCTTAGCCTTGGCATAGAGAGATAGCTTCGTCGGCTATTGGTCTCATCCAACCTAACCCTTCGGGTATACTTCGTCCCTCGCACTTCGACTCCGCTTAGTGTGACAGCCAGGGATGACACAAGCTCAACGTGACACCCCCAGGGTGACAGCTCAACGTCCGGACTGATAAACGTCAATGTTACTGTTTCTTTCAAACACCTGCCTTTCATATCATCATAAATTTCTTATTATAATTCAATGAACCAGTGGAACTATCAGCAAGGCCCTCAACGCATGCGATTTGGCCCTAACAAAATGGGTGAGGGAGTACGTCAACTCCTCATCGCCAATGTTGTTGTGTTTTTGCTCACCCAGATCATGGGCATGCCCATCTGGGCCAATTGGTTTGGTTTGAACCCCCATGATGTCATTTTTGGTCTGCGCATCTGGCAGCCCTTTACCTATATGTTTTTGCATGGTGGTTTCTGGCACATCGCCATGAATATGCTTATGCTGTGGATGTTTGGTTCAGAACTGGAAGGGATCTGGGGTCGCAAAGAGTTCCTACGGTTCTATGTGGTGACTGGCGCCGGAGCCGGCGTCTTCTCTCTGGTTCCATATTTTATTGGTGTTCTCGGTGGGTACCGGGGAACCATTCCCTCCATTATCGGCGCTAGCGGGGCCATCTACGCCATTTTGCTAGCCTATGCCGTGACCTATCCTGACCGCAAAGTGCTGGTCTATATGCTGGTGCCCATCAAGGTAAAATACCTCATGCTTATTATGGGCTTTATGACCTTTGTCTCGGTTGGAAATGGTGACGGAATCAGCCATATAACTCATTTGGGCGGGCTGGTTGTGGGCTGGTTTTATCTGAGAAGAAATGGGCGCTACCGCGGTCTAAATATTCCCTGGAGACAGTGGCTTGGAAGACTTACTAAAATTCGATTCATCAATGACGATGCCCAGCGTAAGACGGGACCATCCGCCTCCAAACCTCAGCAAAAGGGTTGGCACCGTGTCAGGAGTGAAACTGAATTACGAAAAGAGATGGATGCCCTCCTGGATAAGATTACAAAAGTGGGTTACGAGAATCTTAGTAATGCCGAAAAAGAGCGCCTGTTGGAATTATCCTCACAGCTTTCAAATGATGGGAATCATCTGGACTAAACGCATCGGTTTTCACCGACCCTTCAAAATCTTCTATTCAACCACAATTTCTATGAGTGCTGTCACATCCCTCACATTGATGTCAAAATCATGATTGATATCTGAGAGATAAAAGGTCACGGGATCAGGAACCCCCATACCCACAATGCCCTCAATGAGCAGTACGACATCAAGAATGTTGACCACTCCATCATCATTGATATCCGGCGGTTCTGGCAATGCTGCCGCATAAATGGGTTCAAAGATAATTTCACCACCACCTTCTTCGTTATCATATAGCGTGGCATCGACTTCAGAAAGATCCAGACCAAGCCAATAATTATTCTGAGCCATAATGGGGGAAGATGTATCATTCCAGATGTGCCAGGTCTGCCCTTCAAAACTGTTGTCATAGAATAAATTGAGACCATCATCACCGGGATAATCATTGACCATATCACCCAGGTTGGGAGAGGCACCCACGATAAGTGAAACCCCATAATAATTACCACCGATAAAATTTCCCATGACAATACCAACGGAAGATGCATAACCAGCGTAGATACCGGCACCGGAATTAAAATTGCCTTCCTGGTAGTTGGCCACGATAACATTATCCAGGATATAGGCCGGGGCGCTCACAACAGTGATCCCGGTATAATTACCCCTGATAAAATTGCCCCTTATTACAGGAGCTGCGACTGAGGTTAAGGTCCAGACGCCCACGCCCTGACCATGATTATTTTCGATAATATTATTCTCAATGACCTGGGGGGAACAGGAGTCGATAAAGAGAGCAGGATGATTGAAATCATTCACAGAATTCCCAATCAATTGGCAGCCAGAAACTTCCACCTCATCTGATTGCAGAATTTTAATACCATAATCACCGCAATTACTAATGTGTGAATTACGAACGTATGAAGAGTCAACATTTGAAAATGAAATGCCCGTCTCTGCGGTATCATCAATTCGACAGCCATGCAGCCGAGCCCTGCCGCTGATTATTTTGATACCTCCATCGAGCTCATTAAAGGCACAGTTATTCATGTCGAGCAAGCCATTGTCACCCCTGACACTGCCGCCATTGTGGAAAAGCACTCCTGTGGCGAACAAGACACCCTGGACCCTGAACTCGAAAGAGGAATCCAGATCAATACCAACCCCGTCATCAATGATCAAGGTGTCCCCAAAAGCAACAATACAATTGGCCGTCAAGCGATAAGGGTTACCCTGCATATCCCAGACACCGCTCACATTCCCACTAACCAGGGTTTGCGACATCAGGTTGCTCAGGAGTAAAAGCAGGAGAAATATTTTATTACGCATTGGTTGATTCCTTCATCGTTGATGGAAGATAAATCAATTCAATTGCTTTTAATCATTCAAATGGATAATAATTTGAGCACGTACAAAAACAGTATCGCGGAGATGGTTATGATTGATATCAGTTCAAAGATGCAAGAGCAATATAGTCGGGATGGGTACATCCGGGTCACCAATGGGGTTGATGCGGCTAGTCTTGGACAACTTGCCGTTGAACTCCGTGACCTCATGGCAAAACTGAACCCCAATTCTGATCCCATTGAAATGCGCTCAACCTATAAACGGGCTTTTACCCAGGTCACCAACCTGTGGCAGAAATCCGAGGCAGTCAAAAAGTTCGTTTTCCGAAAAGACCTGGCTGAAATCGCCGCCAATATCATGGGCATTAAAGGCGTTCGCCTCTATCATGACCAGGCGCTGTTCAAGGAGGCTGGGGGAGGGGCAACACCCTGGCATGTGGATCAGGTTTACTGGCCCCTGGATACGGTAAACACCTGCACCTTCTGGATTCCCCTCCAGAAAACCCCTTTAGAAATGGGCACCCTGTCATTTGCCCAGGGGAGTCATTTGAAAACCGGTGGGAGAGACATGGTCATCAACGATGCCAGTGAGGCCTTCTTTTCTCAATATGTAAAGGACTCTGGTTTTGAGGTCAGTTCTGATGAGTTTGAACTTGGAGATATCAGCATACATGCAGGTTGGACTGTTCATCGTGCCGGTCCGAACCTCACCAGCACACCCAGAGAGGTCATGACCATCATCTATATGGCTGATGACACCTGTTTGTTAAAATCTCCCAGCACAACCCAGTATGTGGACCGGGATGCCTTTACGCCAGATGTTCAACCTAGAGAGCTTATCGCCACGCCCCTTAATCCAGTCCTTTTCAGGAAAAACTAGAGCGCTTCAGTATCCCTGCTTTCAGTTGGAGTCTCAGGTATCTTTTCTGAGGCGGTCGGTGCCTGCAGAGATCAATGATGAAGAGCCATGGCCTGCTCTAGGATCAAATCTCTTCCAAGTTCTATATCAGCCGCTGTCTGGATGACTTGAATGTCAGGGGTTACCCCCAGCCCTTCAATCGGCCGACCATCATAAGCTTCAAAATATTCTGTCCCAATATAGACGCTCTTCCCACTGGGTAATTCATATTCACCAACAGTTTCAATGGTGGCATTTGAAGATGCCACACCGGCGCCACCTGTTGTGTCACCTACCACAGTGACCTGAGGCAATTGTTTCAGTATCTCAGTCGTCCATTCAGGTGCGCTGATGGTCGTACCGTTGATCAAAACCACAACGGGGTTGGTATAGATATGGGGTCCCCGGGGCTGAAATTGAGGCAGCTCGATCAGCTCACCCAAGCGGTAATAGCTGGGCTTATTCATCGGCTGGGACATAAAGCGGGTCACCACAGCTTCAATGTTTTGAAATGATCCTCCAATGCCATCTCTAAGATCAATGATCAGACCATTGGAATCCCTGAAATGCTCCAAAACAGACGGAAATTCATGGAACAGGAAATCTGCTTGAAAACTGGAGAGGTATACATAAGCGATATTGCCAGGTAAGAGCCCATACTCAATAGTCCCACTTTCCGTAACAGTTAGTTCCTCGGTAAAATAGTGTCGGACTGTCAGCGGACTATAGGAATGCACATCCTTGAAATAGCGTTGGGGATAATAGGGGTAAACCTCACCGCCACCGGGTGTCTGATAATAGATATGCGCATCCTTCAACTCAGCCAGAAGATCATTCAGTACGAGCAGGGCTTCGTCTCCACGAGCAGCTTCAAAGTGTTGAAGATAGACCGGATAGAGAGAATCCCAGCCGATCCCCTTGAACTCCAGAAAAGGATATACAGCGTCTACCCGATGCCAGAGGGCTTCGAAGTCTTCCACGTTCAGATTGGAATCGCTGGATTGGACAATCAGGTCCGAGCAGCCTGCGGCCAATAAGACCAGGAGCGCAAAAAATAGTATTCCAAGTCGCTTCATGGTGATCGCGCCGTTCAAATTCCGTAACTGATTGCCAAGATCAAATTGTCGCTTGCAGATATCAACGGTTCCCAAACCGTCATCCGGAGCAGTTCGAATTTATATCCAACCCTGCAGTCCAGATGGTTAGAGAGAGAATACTGCAGGGCAAGATCAAAGCTGGAATAGAGACCTGAGAAAGGGGATATTATTTGAAACGCAGATTGCTCATCCGAATTTTTATCGTTCCGGCCAAAGCCCAGCGACAGAGCACTTATCTCCAGAGCAGAATGCACTGCAATATCTGGTTTCAGTTGAAAATCACCCCTAAGGTTAAAACAGATTGATACTTGGCCGGCAGCGGATTGGGCAAAATCAAACCCTGACACAGACATATTCAAGTCATTGTAGTAGAAATGTAACAGGATTGAGGGACCCCAAAAAACTGACAATCCATTTTGGAAAGAGGGGCTTCTTCTTAAGGGATAAAAAAAACCCTGGTTGAGGGTGAATTGGGTGATCGTAGTACTGATATTATGATTTTTTATGCGGGTCCCATGTCTGAAGCTTGCATAAAGCCGATAGTTGTAAGTGCCATGGTCTCGTGTCCAGCGCAGGGCCTCGTAGGGGAGTGATCCCTCATACTTCTCAGGAGAGATGAATTCATCAATAACCGCGTATTTCCCGATGCCACCCTCAATGTAGAGACGTGAAGGCTGTACCTCGGTTACCATAGTGGCAACTTGCCCATAAAGATTGCTTAGACAGAAGAAGGAAGTGAGTGCAACAAACCAGATTTTCGCCATCATGTTGATCCTCCCGGGAACTTTAGAGTGGAAGTGAAGATTTCCTGTAAAATAAGAAAATTCGTTTGTGCAAAACACTATTGCTTTTGCACCCACTCCAACTCAGCTGGTTGACCGAGATGCCTTTACACCAGATGTACGGCCAGGTGAAAGCATTGACACACCACGAAACCCAGTCCTCTATAGAAAAAGCTAACCCCCCTTAATCTTCACCGTTATCAGCTGGCGTTTCAGGCTGCTTGCCAACAGGTCCAGGCAGTTGCAAGGTGGAGAACCAGTCTATCTTTCGGGTTAGATACATCACCAGGCTCAAGATACTAAATAGTCCAATACTGCCAATCATCAGAGCCAGATCCTGTAACTGTAAGACGATGTACAAATAGGAGTAAAGCAGAACCAGAATTAGAAAAATGATTCCGGTCTGTAGCTTATCCTTCAATACCCCTTTGGTATAACTAGTGATCAAACCGATGGTAGCTATGCTGGAAATGAGATAAGCATATTTGAAAGCCATCTGCTCTGAAAAGGATAGGAGGAGTGTATAAAAAACAAGAAGTGAGAAACCGATGAGCAGATACTGAATGGGATGGATCAGTTTCTTGTTCAGCAATTCAATCATAAAAAATGATAGGAAGGTCAGACCAATGAACATGAAAGCATACTTCGCTGTGCGCATATTTTTCTGATACTCATCCACAGGAACTAAAAGTTTTACCCCGAAGGTTGCTGCACTTGTTTGATTATTGCTGCCCGTCCATTTCTGGGGAAAGTTGCGGTTGAGGTGGAGGATTTTCCAGTCGGCGTCAAACCCCTGATGTGAGGTTTCATGATGGGCCGGCAAAAAGTTTCCCACAAAGCTGGGGTCAGGCCATTTGGAGCTCAGGTTAACCGTGGTTTCTTTTCCCACAGGAGCGAAGAGAAGTGACTCACTCCCATTTAAATTCAGGTCAAAGGTGAAGACCAGCTCTTCATTTGAATTGACAGTATCAAGAGGAATGCTAACACCAGAACTGAGAATATCATCCGTCTCAATGCCGGGTTGCACCTGGATTTTTTGACCATTGACTTCAAAGGTGATCAGGTCGTTGAGCCCTTTCATGTCGGAGATACCCAAAGAGATAAAGGCGTCACTCCAGACAAAATCTTCAGGAGCCACTTTTAGATCCTTTATGGATACTGGCTTAAAAGCGCCTGATACATTAAGCACCGATTTGTAGAGAATGATTTCATAAATACCCCGTTTCCGGACCTCGGGCAAGAGCTCTCCGTTTACCTGAAGTTTTTCGGGCAAAAAATGGGCATATCCAATGGTGGGGACCAGTCTGTTTGAGGCATCCTTTTGATAGTATTTATAAGGAACAGAGAGGATGGGTCCAGTAATGGTTTGTGACTCTCCCCACTTCTGGTTTACCTCAGCTACAGCGCCATCTCTTCGGGCTTGTCTTTCATGAATGAGAGACTGGACCATAAATGAGGGGATAAGCAGGACCAGAACTAAAAAACCAATAATAACCAGACGTGCGCTGATCGATTGTTTTACCCAGTTAGTTTGCATAAAAACCTCCTGTTGAGAAATTGAAGGGTACGATGTGTTAACGTCAAGGATTCTAAGCTTGTTCCTCAGGAGTGGAAATAACAGGAATATCTATAAGGGCTTTGCCTTCAGGATGTCATGTATAATAAGTTTGTATTTGACTTCATCCAGATAACCACCCCTGGCAGTTTTGACCTGTTTCTCTTCAAATACCTGACCCCCAAGTGATTCAGCAATCTTACGACTGGGGATGTTGGCGCGGTCAACAGGATAGATCAGGTAATCCAGGTCAAGATGTTCGCAGGCCCAGAATGCCAGCGCTTGAATTGCTTCTCTGCCGTATTTGTGACCGTGGGCTGATTTTTTAACCCAGATACCCAGTTCTGGTGTCCGATGTCTTCCTTCACCATGCAAACCACAGCAACCTAGAAACTCACGCCCAGCTTTTAATGTGATGGCGAGAACTAGATTCCAACCCCCACGCATGCCCGTCAGAGAATCGTTTATAAATGTCATGGTCTCTTCAATTTTTTCAGCTGGTTTGGGAAGCATATACTGGATGATGTCAGTATTGAATTCTCGAAATATATCTTTGCGGTAGCGATTGAGGCTGGTCGTGAGGAGAAGCCGTGCAGATGGAATCTTTACGCATGTAAAATCCAGGAGTTCTGATGTTTTGAGATCAAAGGGGTGCATGCAATCCTCGGGTTTACCATTAAGTCCAGAGAAACGCCGAAACCTTTTTGCCCATAATGGTTTTGTTAAAAACCAGCTCTGCTGGTGGCGAATCGTAACCAGCAGCACCATAACAGACGTGCAGGGGCAGCAAATGTTCTTCTCGTGGGTGACAATAGCGAGCCTGAGGAGCCTGGGACCAGTTGATCAACTCATGATCCCGTTCATCAGGCGTAAGACCCTCTGAACAACAGGCCTTAACCAGCCAGTCATCAAAAACCTGGTCAGGTCGGTTTTCGTTTATATCTCCAGACATGAGTGCACGCATATTGTGAAAAGACATCCCGGATCCAACAATGAGTACCTTCTTTTCCCTGAGAAAATTGAGTGCCCGTCCCAGGGCTATATGTTGTGCCGGGTCTAGACCTTTAATAAGAGAGATCTGAAAACAGGGAATGTCCGCTTCCGGGAAGATCAGTTTTAGCGGTACAAAAACACCATGGTCAAACCCTCGTTCTCCATCCATTGCGGGTTTGAAACCAGCCTGGTCCAACTCATCCCCAATCTCTTTGGCCAGAGCAGGGTGTCCAGAGGCTGGATAGGTGATCTTGTAGGTCTCTGGAGGAAATCCATAATAGTCATAAAGCATCTCTGGATGCTCAGCGGATTGAATGGTTGGCTGTGATGCTTCCCAGTGAGCGCTGATGATCAGAATGGCCTGGGGTTCACCTAGTTTCCCCCGGATGTTTTGGAGAAAGGTGACCATTTCACGATGTCCAGAATCACCAAGGAGGGGCAGGGGTCCCCCTCCGTGGGGTAAATAGAGTATTGGCGATATTTTATTTTGCTGCATATATAAGTGGGGACTCGCCCATTTCCCTCTAAATAGAGTTGTTAATTAAAACATCAGGTGTCAGAGTAAGAGCGGCCCTTCTTCTCCTTTACTTTGTCTTTTTTAAGTTGTCGTTTTTCCTTAAGCGTATGTGCCGCTTTTTTCTGTTCTTCCTTTTTACCTTTGTCTTTACTGCCTTTGTCACCCATGAAAATTACTCCTTATGAAAAATGGTTCGGAATGAAACCCTTTTAAAGAGAAAAACCAACCAGACTGTCTGGGGCGGTTTCTCAGATACCATTTTGCATCAATGTAAGTTACATGAAAACAATTAACTAGGATTGTATATAGCAGATAAACGATAGGATTGTTTACTCGTTTTTAAAATAATCGGGCAGGATGGGTTTATGCCTGGGCTGGAATAGACTCACTAAGAAGCGCCCGATTATTGCGTATATGACAAACATGGCCAGAGCACCCAGAACAATACCATCTTGTTTGATGGACGTGATGTCGTATTGGTAATGATAAATAGCACCAGCCGCACCGACATTGACCAGAGCATAGAGCAGGTTTCCCAGGGCAGAAAATCCGAATAAGTTTAAAAAGCGGAGCCTGATGATGCCAAAAATCAGGTGAGGCATGGCATTCATCAACAAGAAGCCAGTCAAGAAATCTAATATGTTGAGTTGCATCTTAAAATCTCCGATTTAATGTTTTGTCAATATGATCAACACTCCGCCTGAGTGTTGCCAGGAGTTTAGTACGAGTAATCCCACAATAGGATAAATATTTATGTCTGCAGATCCTTTAACAAGCTGCCAATCACATTCAGGCGCTCGCTGATTATCTCATCGTCCTTTGCCAGCGTTGCTTCAAAAAGATCAAGATCATCCTCAATAAACTCATTGTCCGTGCAAACCTCCACATTCATGGCACCCCCTTGAAGACCAATTCGGTCCAGGGAAGGATAGTTTGGATAATCCTTCTCGTTTTTGTGATAGCGTTCCTTGAATACCTTTTTGGCTTTAATGATGAGGATCGCCAAATCCAGAACGCGATGCAGGGGCAGTTCTTCAGACTGACGGGACCATTTTCCACCGGTATGCCGCCAGACTTTGGCGGAAATATCAACATTTCCCCGCTCATTCCATTGGGCCAGCCCCAGGGATAATCCTTTGGCATCTGAATTGAGCGTCTGGCGTCCATCAATCCGGTCATAGTCTTCGGAAACAATCACAGGTTTATGTTTGAGTTCGCTGGGTATTTTCATTTCAAATTCTCCCTTAAATATTTACTAAATTACTACGTTACTAGATTACTAAATATTTATGGTAAATCAAGGAGTAAATGCCAATTTCATAGTACTGTGCGATTTGAAGAATAAATCTGGTTTTATGGTTCGAAATTATCCCGCCCAGCCCCCCACCGACCAAGCTAAAGGTTTAGCGTAGGCTGAAGAAATAAAGTGACAAAGCAAGCTCACATCCCCCGGGGATGGCAAAGGTTGAAACCTCCTTGATCTCACCCGTTTTTGCTGGAATTCAAGGTTTCGGTGGGATGCTATCTCTCCAGGCTTGGACATGATAACTCAGGGTTGTGTCTCGGGAAATCGTGACCTTATGATGGGATGGCGTTTCTCCATTTAAATCCACCTGCATATTCTCTCAGCTTCCCCGAGTAATCCTGAAAGCAAGCCAGGTTGAATCCAGGACGTTAAAATCTGTGGTCCACAGGCTGTCATTGTGTTGTTTCAATTTTAGACCCTTACCAATCCAAATCCTTTGGCATACACCAGCTCATCTCCGGACACGATGGCAACAGCCAGCCCCGGAATAAATGCTTCGGCTTTCAGTTTCTCAAAGGCAGGGAATAGAAGCACCACTTTGTCAATCGCTCACAAAAGCGGAGCCTTGTCGCAAAAAGAAGGTCTGGACTCAAATACGTATTGAATAACCCATTTGCGCATCTTCCATGCCGAAGCATTAGTGCAGGCTGGAGGGGGCAATACAACGACGCGATCGCCTAAACCAGGTTGGCAATTATCCAAAACCGGTTTGATCTCACTCCGTTCGATTGAAAACCGGTTTGGAATTTCTGAGGCTCACCACTCTCCCCCCCACTAAACCCATTGAACCCATTAAACTCATAAACTCCCCAACTCACAAAACTCAAAACATATTCCTTCAAGATTCCACCTTTTGACTTAGTTTAATGCGAATGAAGATCATCCATAACATGATAGCCTGGCTCAAAAGACTCCGCGAAGAAGGTGTCTTGGACCTACTGGTGATCCTTTGGGTCATACTTTTTGTAGGTGGCATTGCAGTTTTTCTGTTGGATTACACATCAAATGATCGTCAGATCACCAACGTCTTCGATGCCTTTTACTGGGCCTGGGTAACCATGACCACGGTTGGCTTTGGTGACTTGACTCCAGTTACACCGGCAGCCAGAATCGCTGCGTCTATCATGATGTTTTTCTCCATGGCTTTGATCTCATTCTTTACGGCTACCATTTCATCCATCTTTGTAGCCAGGAAAATCAGAGAGGGTAAAGGTTTGGAAAAATTAAATTATAACGACCATTATATCATCTGCGGGTGGAATGATCTGGCAGATGAATTATTGGAAACATTACTCAAGCACAATCAAAAAGACGACACGCCCATTGTGCTCATCAATGAATTGACAGAAGATGAAATCGATACCTGGCGCTCTACCCTGAATGCCAGCCATCTCGGTTTTGTCCGTGGCGATTTTACCCAAGACACGGTGCTTAACAAAGCCAGCGTCTCCAAAGCCAAGGCCGTTCTCATTTTACCAAACCTGATCAAAGCCAGCGAGGCAGAAGCAGATGAAAAAACAGCCCTGGCCACCTATTCCATTAAAGCCCTGGCCCCCAAGACCAAAGTCTATGCCTATATCCTTCATTATGAAAATAAAGCCAAGCTCCGTCGCGCCAAGGCCGATGGTATCATCATTGCTGACGAATTCGGACCCTTCCTGGGAGCCAATCAGTTGTTTAACCCTGGAATTCCAGCCTTCCTTTCTGAAATCTTGAATACAGACCAAAACCGTCTTGAGACCAAGGAAATTCCAGAGCGCATGGTTGGGAAAACCTACGCCGAATTGTTTGCCCAATCCTTTGAAGAGCATAACATGATCCTGCTGGGTGTGTTTCAGGAAGAGGGCAGTGCCGGTATTGGAGATTTTCTCAGTGCCGATTCAGGTGATTATCTCGACCAGTTTATTGCTGCCAAACTCAAGGCGGCCGGACGAGGTGTCACAGATGAACAAAAGATTAAAATGCGCATTAATCCGGAGAAGGACTATATCCTTAAATCCGGCGAGCAGATGATTTTGTTAAAATAAACCTAACCAGAAACCGAGTAGCCTATGCCTCACATACAACATCTCAAGAATTGTCCCTTGTTTAAGGGTGTGACTGAAGAGGAAATTGCAGTTTATCGACCTGCAACCAGGCAGGTTTCCTACAAAGCAGGTGAAGCCATCATGACTGAGGGCAAGCCTGGAGATACCCTGGTCATCCTGATTAAGGGAGAGGTGACCATCAGCAAAAAATTAACCCTGCTCGGCGACGAAGAAACAGACACCAAAGACAAAACCTTTATCACCCTAAATGATGAATCCAGACCCTTCTTTGGGGAAATGGCCATGCTCATGGAAGACTCCATACGCACGGCATCGGTGATAGCGTCTACCGATTGTGAAATAGTGATAATGGAGAAAGACGCTTTTAAAGCAGCCAGTATAAAACATCCATCAGTAGGTTTTCAGGTCATGGAAAATATTGCAAAAAAATTGGCTGCCAATCTGGAACGAGAAAGCAAAAACGTACTAAAATTGACCACAGCCTTTAGTTTAATCCTGGAAGAATAGAATTCGTAAAGCGTAAATAGTCACTGCAGCGAAAGGTGTGAAACAAGGCGATTCGTTCTGTTCGTCTCTTTCGATGTAAAAAAAGAAAGAAAGCATAGATATGAACATTGAAAAAAATAAGGTCGTAAGCATCGATTATACACTGACCAATGACCATGGTGAAGTATTAGACAGCAGCTCTGATCGCGAACCTCTCGCCTATTTACATGGCAATGGCGGACTCATCCCCGGTCTGGAAAAGGAACTTGAGGGCAAGGTCAAAGGCGACAAGCTGGTGGCTATTATTGCCCCTGATCAGGCCTATGGCGTGCGGAGTGAAGAGTTGGTTCAGGAAATCCCCCTGGAAAATTTCCACGATGCAAATGAGGTTAAAGTCGGCGCCCAGTTTCAGGTCCAGAATGGTGAACAGGTTCACATCGCCACCGTGACGACAATTGGTGATAAATCAGCCACCGTCGATATGAATCATCCCCTGGCTGACGAAACCCTGCATTTTGATGTAGAGGTTATGGATGTCCGTGAACCCAGCCAAGAAGAACTGGAACATGGGCATGTCCATGGTGCCGGTGGACATCATCATTAATTATAAATGATGAATGGTGAATGATGAATGAGGGCGGCCAGGTGCTGCCCTTTTTTCATCGCGAGAAAGTCAAAGACCGACGAAGCGATCTGGGCAAGATTCCTGTTCAACCATTTAGAGATTGCCGCGGTCGCTACACTCCCTCGCAATGACCATCATGGGATTATCTCGGCCACCAAGACCCAAATGTCAAATTTCAAGTATCCAATCAACATCACTGTTCATTCGACCAATTCGTGACATTCCTGTCAAAAAAGTAACCCAATGCGACCAGCCTACGCTTCCAGCTACAGCCTGGCAGGCGGGGCTCAGTATGACGCGCGGGAGTGTGTCATCACCCCTCCCAAATTTCAAATTTCCAGTTTCAGTTAATACTTAACCGAACACCCATAAGGTTTCGAAATACTGTTGCTGATGGGCTGACCAGCCAGCGCCTCATCCAGGGCTAAGGAAACAAAATTTTTGGCTCGGGAAATATCCTCGATTTTGGTCGAGCGGATATTATCAATACCACCGGCGTATACCAGTTGACCTTGAGGGTCAATGATGAAAATGTGAGGTGTGGTTCGAGCGCCATACGCTCTTCCAACCTGACCATCAGCATCAATGAGATATGCTGAGAATGCCGCGCCATGATCTTTGGAGCGTCTCAAGATTTCGTCTGCGGAGAAGTTTCCCTGTTTTCCCGACGCTGACGAATTGATGGCCAACCAGACTACATCCTTTCCAGTATACTTCTTTTGCAGGGATTGCATATTGCCGCTGTCATAGTGCTTTTTTACAAAGGGACAGTCATAATTAACCCATTCCAACACCACATACTTCCCGCGGTATTCTTTGAGTTGATGTACCTTGCCATTGGGATCATTTAAAGAAAAGTCAGGGGCTGCATTCCCCACCTGCAGATCCTGGCCAAAACCAGTGATGGCTATTAAAAGAGTGAGTCCTGAAATCATGATATGCTTTAGACGCATGGGTGTCTCCTTATGGTAATTGTTCATGGATAATTGAAGGGGTGGTTATGAGGCCCCCAGGTGAGTCGCTGTTTAGTACAAGCACACCATATAGGACTTCTGGGGTGATGTTCAAATCTTTTTGTAAGGGAATGCGTATCCTGTCCCGGAAAACACCGTGCTGTATTTGAACAGGTGTTCCAGAATCATAAATCATTTCATCAAAAGGGAAAAAATCGGCACTCCGTAGCCGCTTGCTCCAGGGATAACGCTTTAAGGCCAGCTCGATGTGATCTCCCTTGTGAGCAATTCGATCTATTTGCCTCGTAAAGGCTTGTGGAAAACTTAATTCAGCGCGCTCAACCAGACGGGTCCATTCCGCTTTTTCTGATCCCGGAGAATCACTTCCAATCAGAACAAAATGATGCCTTGAAGAGCCCGGCTGGCAAAGATCCTTGCATTCAAGCCAGTTGATATCCACCCTGAAGCTGTTGCTGTCGGCAACTTCATCAGGTGCCTGGATGTTAAAAAGATAGATGGCTTCCTCATCGTGGATGAAAGTAGTGATTCCCGCTTCCACATGTCTTGTCGGTGCAGGCTCACGCTGTCTGATCAGCTGGAAGCGCTCCGGGAGATTCCACTCAAAGGTGGTGGGCATCCCGGCCTCACCAGGATTTTGCCAGTAGGTGTGCCAGTCTGGTTCCATTGAGAATATCACTGCAATTTCAAAGGACTCACCAGGTGAAACTGCCTGAACCAGTGGAATGACTTCCACAGAAACCATGGCCTGGTTTGCAGCTTGTACAAGTGGACTAATCAGGAGAAGAGCGGTTAAGAGTCGAGCAGTAATAGCGGTTTCCTCTTGGATGAATGGTTAATGGTGACAACAAAAGTAACGATAGTTTCTGCCCACTTGTTCCGCAAGCGAAAGTTTATGCCCATGAGAAGCTCGACCATGGACATGTCCAGAGTACGGGTGGGTCCAATCATTAAGTAAATGGGGATAAGCCTGCCCTTATGGCAAGAAGTCGGAGATTGCCGCACTCATTGCATTCGCTGCAATGACAGAAAGGACAAATCCCAATATGTCTTCGCGAGAAGGTCGAAGACCGACGACGCGATCTCGATTCATCCACCAACCAAGGATCTGGAGATTGCCACACTCACTCCGTTCGCTCGCAATGACAGTTTCTGTTGATCCGAATCCGGTTCCACGAGGAGGCATACAGCAATATTTCCCCCAGTTTCCAGTTTCAAATCAACATTAGTATTCATTCACTCAATTCGTTCCATTCGTGTTCAAAAGAAAGCATAACCCCTTGCTCCCCGCCCCCCCCAGTTTCAAGTTTCAAACCTCACGGAGTATTAGCCCTGAGCACTGTCCCCAACTATATTGCCTGGAACCCATTTATTTGGACCCAAAAGCCAGGAAAGCCACCCATGAAACACACCACGCTATTGATCATTGTCGCGATAATCCTTGCTGCCTGTGCGGCACCACAGCCACCCATTGTACCAGAGCAAAAGGAACGGCCAGCGACTGAAGCCAGGCCTGATTTTGAAATTCCCAGAGAGTTTCGGGCGGCCTGGGTAGCCACCGTCGCCAATATTGATTGGCCCAGCAAACCCGGTCTTAGTACTGCCGAGCAACAAGCTGAAGCCATCAGCCTTCTGGATAGTGCAGTGATCCTTAACCTCAACGCCATAGTATTTCAGGTGCGACCCCAGTGTGATGCCCTTTATGAGAGCAATCTGGAACCCTGGTCTTACTTTCTTACCGGTGAGCAGGGTAAGGCACCAGAACCTTTTTATGATCCCCTGAGCTTTTGGGTGGAAGAATCCCACAAACGTGGGTTAGAACTCCATACCTGGTTTAATCCCTACCGCGCCCACCATCCAAACGGACAGAAGAATGAAACCTCAGTCATTGCAACCCGCCCGGAAATCGTCCGCGAAATTGACAATGGCTATTTCTGGCTGGATCCATCCATGCAGGCCACCCAGAACTATTCCTTTGATGTGGTTATGGATGTGGTCAAACGCTATGATATCGATGGTGTTCATTTTGATGATTACTTCTACCCCTACAGCAGTATTGAATTTCCCGATAGCACACAATGGGAAGCCTACCTGGAAAACGGAGGAAGCCTTGAGCGTCATGACTGGCGCCGCGAAGCTGTAAATGTTTTTATCAAGCGGGTCTATGAGGGCATCAAAGCTGAAAAAAACTGGGTCAAGTTTGGCCTCAGTCCATTTGGAATCTGGCGTCCTGGCAATCCGCCTTCAATCAAAGGCTATGACCAATACGACAAACTCTATGCAGATGCAAAACTGTGGCTCAACGAAGGCTGGGTGGATTACTGGACCCCTCAGCTCTATTGGCCCACACGCAAAATCCCCCAGAGCTATCCCGTCCTGCTGGGTTGGTGGGTTAGTCAAAACTCCCACAACAGAAATCTCTGGCCTGGTCTTTTTACCAGCAAGATCAATGATGAAGCTTCCGCCCTGGAAAACTTCAGTCAGATTATGATAACACGTGGAATGGTTCCTGATGGTCCAGGTAATGTTCACTTTTCCATGAAGGCCCTCCAGCGTAATTATGGAGGCATTTCAGATATCCTGCTTGGTGGTCCATATAGACACCCCGCGCTTATTCCTGCTTCTCCTTGGCTTGACAATCAGCCCCCTGTTGCTCCCCTGGTGGAAATCGAACCCAAAGAAGGCAATGTCCACATCAATTGGTTTCATGAGGATGTGGATGATGTCAACCAATGGGTGGTTTATTTCCAGAGAGGCAGGCACCGGGATTACCAGATTTTGACTTCCGATAACGAAGCTTATGTCCTACCCCTGGTCATCCGCTCCGAGGATGGTATGACGCCGCCCCAAATATTGGATACCATTGCTGTATCTGCAGTAGATCGTCTGGGTAATGAGAGTGAACGAGTTTATATCCCGGTGAGATAGTGTCATAACTGACTATTTGCAGGTTGTCTTTCTGAGGCTGTGTTCGGTCAGATCAAGGCGAATCGTCAGTTCAGGCGGTTCCTGCTTCGTGGTCTTGATAAGGTAACCATCGAGTTCGGATTGGTAGCCATTGCCCATAATCTCATGAAACGATGGCAAAGAATCATGATGCTACTGAAAAATACAGACATTATTGTGGCTGAAAGACTGCTTTTAGTACCAAGGTTCAAAAATTAACGCAGGGACTCTGTATGTTTATCAATCTGTGCAAATCCGTGTGAATCCGTGGTTAAAAACAAAAGAGGCCGCCTCATGTTCTGAGACAGCCCCTTCATTCTTTATCCAACATTCCTTAAGGGCTGTTCAATACCTATATTCCCAGACACAATTTTTGCAAAACTTTTTGGCGAAGGGACTCCACGATGAAACACTGGCTCCTCATAGCAATAACCGCTCTCAGTATAAGAGGGGAATGGTCCAATGATCCAGGTAACCCCGTCAATCTTGGCTCCGGTATTCAACCTCAAATCGTCAGCACATCAGATGGTGGATCCTATGTAGCCTGGTTGACCAGCGGAAATTTCCATATTTATCTTCAACGACTGGATATCAATGGCGATCCCCAGTGGAATCCTGGCGGCATCCTGGTAAGCGATGCCCCCAATAGTAGCTGGATCGCAGTATATCATATGAATCTGGCTGTGGACGGGGAAGACAATGCCATTATTTCAACCGTGGACACCCGCACTGGAAACTGGGAAGTTTATGCCTATAAGATTGATCCTGATGGAAACGCCGTGTGGAATGAAAACGGTTTGGCCCTCTCGGTAAATGGAAGAGACAACATATCACCCCGTTTGGTTGTAGAAACTTCGGATAACAGTGTGATCGTGACCTGGTCAGATGATTACTCCTCCCTGCGTCTGCAAAGGATTAGCTCCGATGGTCAGGTGTTGTGGGGAACCAGCGGGATTAATGCCTCTACTTTCAATGCCTCGCTAATGAGTCCTCAGCCAGTACAGAGTTCAGATGGTCATATCCTGGTCCAGGCTGTGAAGCAAACCGGTTCATTTCCAGCTCTGAGCAGTCAGGTCATCATGCAGAAATACGCACTGGATGGCACTGCTCAATGGAGTTTCTGGCTACCCCTTGCCGACCCGGTTGGTTTCCCCCTGGGTAACTGGCTCCAGGATATTCAACCCGATTTAAACGGAGGAGCCTTCTCATCCTGGACCGAAATGACAGGCCAAAATCAAACCGGCAAGATTCAATCTGTCAGCGATACGGGAACGCTTGAATGGACAAGTGCTACAGAAGCATCCACATCAGCAAGCAACTTCAGGGTGAGTCCCCGGCTTGCTCTGGCAAACGATAGCTCAGGAGTATATACAGTCTGGGGTGAATCTGATGCCGCCCAGATCAATCGGGGAATCTTAGTACAACGGATAGATACAACAGGCACTCGAATGTGGGGTGATGGCGGCCTGGTTGTGGAACCCATGGGTCTTTCATCATTTCTGGATATCAATACAGATCAAGTAGAGAATGATTTATTACTCAGCTATATCAGACAATACAGCTTTGGGACCATGGATATTTTCGCCAGCAGACTGGAAACTGACGGCTCTTTTGTATGGAATGCCGAGAGAGTTCCAGTAACAAATTCAGCCGCGGAAAAATCCGATTTAAGCATGACCAGAGGACCGGGCTGTACCTTTTTGACCTGGTCCGAAGCTGGAGGCATCAAAGCCCACTGTCTGCTGGATGATGGCAGCCTGGGTATTCCAGGTGAAACGCCACGGGATACACTGAATTATTTTCCACTATTAGTCAATTCGGGAATGGTTTTAGCCAGCGAGATAGATACTACCACGTTCATGATTGTACATTCAACAAATATTAATGGAAATCTATACCATGTTTTTGATACCTATTACCCTGGTGAGAGCATAAACCAGTTCCGTGTCGATGGAAATCAGGTCAAAGTATGGGATGGTAACGATGATGCCGTCTTGTATGATATTTCTGTCCCTTTAAACACAACCTGGGAGTTTAATGTGGGCGAATATAGCTCTCAAATCACATTCGTCAGTATGGGCGATACCATCGAAACAGGATTAGGTGTGTATGAAAACTGTTTTTGCTTTCATCGCAATATTGGTGCGGACTATGAGTATTACGACTGGCTTGCTGAGGATGGTGGCCTGGTGCAACGGGATGTGGTAACCATAGCGGGTGCAAGACGGTATATCATGATAGATCAAATCGTTCCCGTTGCTATTGAAGATGAAAAACAATCAACTACTCCTGGAAATTTCCAGCTAAGCCAGAACTACCCCAATCCGTTTAATCCCAGCACGCAAATTCAATACGTATTGCCTGAGCGAGCGGAGATTTCAGTCGCCATTTATGATGTAAATGGAATTCAGGTTGTAGAACTTCAAAACGGTATCCAGGAAGCTGGAAACTATATCCTTCAATGGCATACTGCCAATGAAGCAGGATCACCAGTTCCATCAGGGCTATATTTTTGTCGAGTCACTGGATTCGGATTGGCACAGACCATAAAAATGGTGCATTTGAAGTAGTTAAAGCGGGTATATTCCAGGCACGGGGAAAGCCATGATATCTATTTCACATCTCAGAAAAACTTTTGGTGATCTGGTTGCCGTAGATGACTTGTCTCTTACCATTAATCAGGGTGAGATTCTGGGACTCCTGGGTCCCAACGGTGCTGGAAAAACGACCACCATCCGCATGCTCTGTGCTTTACTGGAATCAGATGGGGGAGAGATCAAATGGGAATCCTCAGCTGATCTATCAGAGCTGGTGGGATTTTGCCCCCAGGAAAATCTGTATTGGCCACGGCTCACCTGTCTGGAGCAATTGATTTTTCTTGGTAAAATGCATGGTATGTCAGCTGAAGCAGCCCATGATCGAGCCGTTGAGTTACTTAAGATGCTGAGCCTGTCGAGAAAAGCTGATGTTTATGCCTCCAAACTTTCTGGGGGTATGCAGCGTCGCTTGAATATTGCACTGGCCCTCATACACAACCCGCCTGTTCTCATATTGGATGAACCCGAAGCCGGTCTGGATCCCCAGAGTCGCATCCTGGTGCGAGATCTCATTCGCTCCCTGGCCAAACAGAAAACCGTTATTATCACCACCCACAATATGGATGAAGCAGAACGCCTCTCCGACCGCGTAGCCATTATTGATCATGGGAAACTTCTGGAGGTGGGCAGCGTCGACTCGCTGAAGGAAATATTGGGAACCGGAGATTGTCTGGAATGTCGCTTTGAGTCAGATCTGGAATACCTCCTGGCGGAAAAAGCTTCTCAAGCCACACAGTTCCTTACAGATGTGAGTACTGTTTTGGGTCAACCAGCCGAAACCATCTCGGTTATGCAGCATCAGTTGATTATCAGACCTTTTCAACATCTTGAAAAGCTATCTGATTTGACTGATCTGGCAAAAAAACACGGCCTGGGAATTGGAGATATCCAACTCCGCAAAACCACTCTTGAAGATGTCTTTATTCACCTCACAGGAAGGGCTTTGAGAGAATGAGCTGGTCAAACTATTTCAGACACCCTCTTTTCCCGGCGGCTGAGCTTGAAGCCAAAGGCCATCCCGAGATCGCTTCAGTCGCCAGGCTCCTTCGCGAAGACAGGTCAGGCAAAGTTTCAATATTAATGCGAGGGAGTGAAATGAGCGCGGCCTGTCCGCCGAAGTTGCAACGCAGGCGGACAATCTCCGTCTTCTTGCCTGGTTGTGTCATCCTGAGCTCGTCGAAGGATAGACACAAAAGGAACCGACTCCTGGGTTTGGGTCATCCTGAGGACTTCTGCTTCGTTCGGTATAAACTCCTTCGAGGGATGAAACCAAAGCATATTTTAACAAGCCTTCGGGTCCCAAGAGAACACTTCGACAAGCTCAGTGTGACACCTCAGGATAACGCTCCGGCCTGGCAGGTAAACTCAATTTCCAGCGACCTGAAAAAACGAGATAATTCATGATCTGGGCCATCTTCACAAAAAGCGTAAAAGAACAGCTCCGCAATTTCTGGATACTCATCCTGACGGTGTCCATGGCGCCCTTTTTTGTCTTTGTATATTTTTTGATCAACGAAGCCAGTCAACCCCACTACCGAGCGCTCATCCTAAATTCGGATCAAGGCGTCCAGATCCAGGGTGAGGTGATCAATCTGGGGGAAAGCTTGCTGCCAGAACTCCAGGAATATATTGGCAGTGTGGAAAACATGCCCTTGAGTATCCACTCCGCAGACTCTCGGGATGGCGCTATTAAGAAAATTGAATCTCATAAGGCTGATGTCCTCGTGGTGATTCCTCCTTATTTCAGCCAGTCCATACTCATAGAACCACCAACCACTCCAGAAATTGAAATTGTGGGCAATCTAACCAGTACGGGTTACTTAATCTCAGCGGTCTGGGTGGGTGAGATGCTCAATGATTTTATGGCTCACCAGACTGGAAAGGGCCGGCTTTTTGCCGTGAAGGAAACAGCTCTGGGGCTATCAGATCAGATTGATGAGTTCGAGCTCTGGATGCCCGGCATGCTCATCCTCTCCATCATCATGCTCATGTTTTCGGCAACCATCGCTATTATTGTGGAAGTCGATCAAGGTACCATTCTCAGATTGAAGTTGTCTGGAATGAAGGCCTGGCAGTTTCTACTTGGAGTGGGAGCCAGTCAGGTGCTGGTGGGGATCATTGCTATTTTTCTCACCCTGGGTGCAGCCACCTCCCTGGGCTTTGAAATGCGAGGCGCCTTCACATCCTTTTTGTTGATCACCGTCCTCACCAGTATCAGTATGATTGCCTTTAGTTTGATTCTGGCCGCTGCTACCCGTTCGGTAACGGACGTTTTGGTGGTGGGTAACTTTCCACTCTTTCTGTTTATGTTTTTCTCCGGGGCAGCCTTTCCAATATCCACCAAAGCCTGGTTTTATCTGGGTGACTATGGCATCAGTTGGCAAACCCTCATGTCAGCTGCACCAGCAATTTCAGCCCTCCAAAAAATCAGTATCATGGGTGTTGGACTAAGTGATGTCAGTGGCGAGCTATTGGCACTAACGCTTATGACAGTCATCTATTTTGTCATTGGTTTATGGGGCTTTCAGCGACGACACCTCAGAACAAAATAGACAGTCCATCGTACAAATAATCATCATGATAATCATACGAATCATCTTTCTGCTCGTCTTAATACCCCTTTCAGGCTGGAGTGAGACTATATCTGGTCGTATGGTTGACAGTGAGACCGGGGTGGCCTTGCCTTATGTGAATATCGGCGTTCTGGGTGGGGAGCGGGGGACGGTCTCCAACGAACAGGGCTATTTCCATTTAGATCTCACGGATCTGATGCCAGAATCAACAATCCGCTTCTCCTTTATTGGCTATGAAAACCATGATGCTACTGTTGAAAAGCTGAGCGGGTTGGGTGGCAACCTGGGGGAAGTCAAACTGACTCCCATAACACTGGAAATGCAGGCAGTCCTGGTGTTTCCCCGAGAATTCAAAGAGAAGGTTGTGGGAAATCCCCACCCTCCTGCCATGATGCGAGGCGGCTTCGCAGAAGACAGCTTGGGTTATGAGCTAGGTATTCGAGTCAAAATAAGAAAGCGACCAACCCTGTTAAAGACCCTGACCCTGCATGGCGTTACCACCACCTATGACACTGTCTTTTATCGACTGAACGTCTATGAAATGGAAGATAAACAACCAGGCAAGAACATTCTCACAAAACCCATTTACATTACACTCACCGATTTTGAACAACTCGCAGACATCACTATCGATCTAACATCACACCACATTGTGGTTCACGACGATTTCGCAATCACGTTGGAGTATGTAAAAGAGTTGGGTGAGGGTGACCTGCAATTCTCAACAGGCATCCTCAATGGGAAAATATTTTATCGCAAAACCAGCCAGGCCCCCTGGCATTCAGCGCCCTTTGGTCTGGGAATGAGCGTGCTGATCCGCTACGAGAAGTAGCGCTAATTAGTGCCTGTCCATAAAGTCAGTGCTAAACAGATGCTACTACAGTTTTTACAACGAATCTATCTACACCCTATGGGTTTCGATAGACAAGTTTGACGACGATTACGAGATAGCATTAAATATTTTCGTGGATTTCGTTTGTTTCGTTGTGAAAGAAGCGTTTAAAGACAGACTCTAATTAAGAGCTGTGGGCAAGTGCTGAAGGTGTCTGGCAACCCACTATTGCAGGCGCTTCCTGAATCAAATCGTCCTTAACCAGGGCATCCACCATGAATAAGGCGAAATCGATGCGCCGGGTCATGTTGCTCTCCAGGATGGGATCACCAATATGATGGCTCCAGACGGGAAAGCCCTGGCTTTCACCTTCTTCCAGATCACTGCCTCGTACCACGGTCCACTTTGTGTCGCTTTTGAAGATGCGGTCGCAGGCTTCGACCTGGTCATCCAACTCCAGCATTCTGGTTATCTTTCCAATCCAACGACCAATGACAACCTGAATCTTGAGCAGACGCGAATAGATATCTTGATTATCACGGGTAATGTGCCATCCGCAGGAGAAGATGAGGCGAGCATTGGGTTGGGCAAAATCAAGAACAGCCTGGGCGGTTCCGGAAGCATATTGTTGAACCCCCCAGGGCACCAGGACAGTGAGGACGCCATCACAACCGTTAACCGCCTGTTTAATGAGTTCTCTATCATTGGTAGCTCCAGGGAGAATGGTCATCTTATCTCTATAGTCATCCAGCTTGCCCACACTTTTTTCCCGGCACACGCCAACCACTTCGTAACCCAGATCCAGACAATGCTGAACCATATATCTTCCCAGTTTTCCTGATGCCCCCACGACACAGACTTTCATATATACTCCTAAGGATAATTATTGAGATTGTTATGTGTGTGAAACTAGACAGATTCTTTCAAACGAGAACAATTAATCACTTCAGAGGTTCAGACTTGATTTGAATGCATCTAAAATGGTATCCAGCTCTGAACCATATACAGTTCCAAACATCTCTCGGTAGCTTTCTGGTGCTTCGATATAGAGTTTGATGTAGTCTTGCAGAGCTGCCAGACCGTACTGATTTACCAAATAGTCTATGAAAAGCTGGTAGTAGGTGTAATTCAACTTGAGGTTGGGGAAGGACATTTCAAGAGGATTTTGCTCTCTTAAACTGCCAAAACTGATCTGCCTTGATTTGCATATCTCGACGAATTCCCAGGGGGAGTAAAAATGATGGCCACTGAAATATTGGGCAATCCCTTCCAGTAACCAACCCTGTTCATGCATCTTTAAAGCCTTCCTGAAACTGGTGTTCTGATCCATGAGCATATGAGACAACTCATGCTTCAAGTAGGTCTTAATGCCAAAGGAAGATCGTCTTGCTGTGGGTCCAATATAAATCAGGTTAAGCATGCTTAAGGAAACGGAATAACCCGAGCCCCTCAACCAGGGAGCAAACCGTTTCATGCTGGTGGTTGGATCTACAATGATGATGGTACACTTCTTCTGGTAGCTAAGCTTGTGAAACGTCTCTTCCTTATCCAGGATTGTATCGATGTGGAAGACAATAGAATCCGACGAAGTCATATTCTGGATATAGATATTTGCTTTGGAGGATGGGATTTTTTGAAAACCAGGTTTTATGGGACTCCAGGCGAAGAGGGGGCCCCAGAACAGATAGAACAGCAATCCCATTGAGATGATGGTAACAATATAGGTGATCTTTTTTTTAAACATGGTCTGAGGTATCTTAAAACCGCCAAGTGGCGGAAGGTTTCACCTTACTTCTGGAGCAGACTTTTTTGCCAGCCTGAATAGATCAAAGCTCATCAGGGGATACCATATCAGGTAGGCTACCATACCAAAGGATAAATACTCTGTGATCCCTGGCAGGAAGGGTGAAAGCATATGTTGAGTCAAATCAAAACTATTCCCCACAATACCAGCGATGGCAGTGGTTTTATGGAAGTCCCTGGAACTAAGCATAACCACAGATATCATGATCCCCCCGGTTTGTAGTAAAGCACCTGAGACATAGGATCCAGTGCTGTTCCACCAACCGCTGGCTAGAATCGACTCTCCTGCTGCCAGAAGCTGTGATCGCTCACTCCCAGAGCTGGCCTGTATATATTTTTCACCAAGATGGACCAGAGCAAAGGTTGACTCACCGGCAAAACTTACAACCACAGCGATGAGGGTAAATCCAGCCCCAAAAAAACTTAACACGGGGTTGTGCTTCCACAAGTTCACCAGAAGCGCCGGAAAATTTCCAAGATAAAATCCCACCAGAAGCATCATCATCAGATCAAGCCGCAGCAGGCTGGTCCAGAAGTTGGCTTGTTGAGCGAGAAAAAATTCTTCAGAGCTGGTCACCCTTGGTCCTATGGTAAACGTGACAATCATGTAAGTCGCAATGAGGGTTAATTGCATGATGGAACAAATAGCGCCAATACGATATAACTGTGAATGCATTTTTTTATCCCCTAAGATTAAAGGCGTTCGAAATATGGTTTTGACTCAATCCGTATCAGAAATCAACCAGTGGATGATATTTAGCACGAGCTGTTTGTTATCATAGTTGCCATAATTAAATCCAGCCCGTATGGTTTTAAAAAATATTCTCACCTCTTGCGCTGTGAACATGGCTGCCTCTCCAGCAATGACAATCCTGCCTGAACCGTATTTGCAGGCGATAAGTTGAGATTGTCCAGGCACAGGGAAATAAGTTGATGGTTCTGCTGATACGATTGAGGCGCTAGCCTTTGCATAATAATTTCGGGCTGAATCTGATAGTTGCAGGATTGAGGTCCAGGTAGAGTCAAAACTCAGGGACTGCCCGGTAAAGGTAATGACGCGCTGAATTGCAGGTTCTGGATTGTCAACCTGGAGGATGGGGTGAATGCCCAGCCCTCCATTTTCCCTGCTATACTCCAGCCAGGTAGCCCTGCCAATCTCCGGGTTCTGTCTGGATGTGTCCACGGTCCAGACGCTTTGCATGCCAACCCCCAATGCTCGGGCCAGATCAGCAGCAGCACTGCCAAAGGGGTCATGGTCAGCGATGAGGAACAGGGACCCTCCCTGGCTAATCCATTCGATGAGGACCTCTATTTCGCTCTCCGAAAAGGCACTGGTCATCCCACCATCTTTTTGTTCCTCACCTGTGGCATTGGCGATGATGAGTAAATCAACATGCTGTAATGCTTTTTGGGTAAAGCGGTCTTCATGGATGCTGAGAACGATACCATCATTATTGAGCAAAGTCGCGAATGGTTTATAGGTGGAATGAATATGGTGAAAATTCCCATGACCCGCATCAAATAATACCACAGGAGAGTTCTTAGCGTTGAATGTTGGTCGTTCCACCGACACGTCAGTTCGCATATCTGGTCTCTGATAGACACAGGAAACAAAGATTAATAAGGGTATAATTAATTGAAGTATTCGCTTTTTGTTCACGTGATTCCCCTTCATGTATCAAGCTGATTTGCATTCCGCCATGATAGCGGTGAACTGGCCTGCCCTCTGGAGCGATTAATCAAAGGATGGGCTTGTGCATGGTCTGTCGTGGCCAAGATTGAGTAAATCGAAGCCAGGAGGCAAAGTCTGATGCTTGTTATGTGTTCGCCTGCGCTATTTTTTGCTCTATTTGACCAAATAGATCATACATCAGCTTTGTGATATCTGGCCTATCATTCAACAGAGCAGAAATATTTGTCAGGACAACAATTCCAACCTTATTATCTTTCTCGAAAGCAATTCCACTTGAATACCCCATGGTACCACCGTGATGATAATAGACTCTCTCAGCATGCATTTTTGAATAGTGCCAACCTAGAGCAACGTCATAATCTTCGTCAATCTCATATGTTTTATCATGGGACCAAACAAAAGGTGCTAGATCATCCATATTTGCTTTAACAAATTTCACCATATCCCTGGTGGATGATTTCAAACTCCCTGAGCACACATACAAGTCACTAATAATCAATGGAGCAACCGCTCCCATTTCATTATAACCTACAACCATTTGCTGCCTTTGAGCAGGTGATAAATTAACGACAGTGTTTTCCAGACCTATTTGCCTGCCAATATGGTAGTCGACCAATGATTCAAAGTCACCCCCAAGTTTATCACAAACGATCATGCAGAGAAGTGACATGCCCAAATTGGAGTATGCATAGCTTGAGCCAGGTTTGAAATCATAGGTGCAATTTTGACTCAAGTATTTACTTACAATAGCTATTTCATCTTCATCTGAAATTTCATACTCATAATCCTTTATCAATCCTTCTGGTAATGCATGAATGCCCGATGTATGATTAGCTAAGTGTTGAATCAGAACTGCTTGTCCGGCGAGCTCATACTCACTGAGTTCAATGGGCAAATGTTCTTGGATAGGATCGTCCAGCTCCAAATAGCCTTGCTCCAGACATATTGTCAGAAGCGTTGCAAGAAAGACTTTACTTGTTGATCCGATCTCAAAAAGCTTATCCTCATTTTTGATTGATACCAAAGAATGACCTTCCTTGTGTATACCTAGATATTGGACACTATCCCCAAGGATGACGGCCAATGAGATTTCGGTTTTGTCAGGGTATATTCGACTATTTGCCTCAATTTTGCTTACAATAGCCTGATCAAAGATCCCTTCTTGGAAGGTTACTTCATTTTCAGTTATCGGAGCCAACAGATTGAATAATACAACAAAGATGGCTAGAATAACGCCAAGGATTAATAGTCTGGCATTCATGTTAATCACACCGAATGTTTTGGACCGTTCTACGTACTGGAACTGCAATGGGAAATCTTGAGCCTGCTTGTCGTAGCTCCAGGAGGATGTAGACTAGTTTGCTATGATGACGCCTAAAGAGCGTAGTCTGGCCTGTCATTGCTTAGCTCCGGTATGGCAGGCTGAGTTGACTATACTTTATAAGACTGTCCTCAGCGAATAAGAAACAATTCAAATTAATGCCTGCCCCCATTAGAATGATATTTCCGTCGCCTGTAACGGCTCGGCACTCACCGTTTATTGCACCTTGAATTACAATATTATTCAGTTCAAAAGGTGAGGCCAGTATAGGGGTCAGAAGAAAAACACAAATTACTATTCTCAGACGGGTTCTTCTCAAAATCATGATATTTGTCCTCAGCTTCTCCAGACCTGCGATTGTATGGCACCTGTGGAACGGGCCTGGTTTTATGACCCTGGTATGACTTATTAGTCCACCGAAGGCTATATTCTATTCAACTGAAAAGCACGACTCTTGATGGCTATATTGCTCCCCCGATATAGGCTCGATTGATTCTTCCTCACTTCGAAAGCTAGCAACAAAAGCTTGTTTGACAGGTTCCAGCAAGATTGCCACCCCTTACCATTCTTTTAATATCAGCTTTGGTGTGATCTGCTTATTCAGCCAGTCCAATTCTATTTCTCTGTCTAGCCCTATCTGAACCAGTCTCGAGTTGTCAGTATTTTCGCTCTTTATTATTAGATAGGTCTCCCCGGGTGAAATCGCAAAAGCTGGATTTGGACCATGCGTAGTAATTATTTCTCCACGAGAACCATTATTGAAAAGTTTTCTTCTTAATTCACCTTCATCCCAATTCGTGTGGCAAACATGCTGATTATCCATTGACCAGCGAAACACGAAAAAATCGAATCCTTGTGTCATAGTCATCGTTGAGAAATCATAAGTTCTATGTCCCCCGTATGTGGTAGAATAGATTATAACCTTTGATCGATCTGGTGACAAACGCATTGGCCATCCATCATCGCCCCCACTGAATAGAAACTGTCTTTCTGCCCCTGTTGTATCCATAATAGCGTAATCAGCACCCATTCCAGGACCACTGCCATCATCAAAAAAAACTTTACGGTTGTTATCTACTAAAAAGACTTCTTCCATCTTTCCATATTCATCAGTTGTAATTTGTCTCAACAAAAGGTTACCTCGTTGCCACAGAGATATTTGTCGACTGCGCCACGCACCCAGATTTAATACAAACAAGTTGCCATTATCACCAACATCTAAACTTCTAATCGGGTTCTGGAGGGTCAGGAGTTCCTCACATTGGCCGGTCACATAATCATATCTGGATATAGTGGAGACCTCCTCATCATATCCAGAATAAAAATAGACCGCTTCAGGCTTGATGAGTATTTGTGAGTTTATGGGGAAGCAAAACGAGAGAAGAGTAGATTCACATGTTGTCAGATCATATTTCCACACCTCATTGTCTGAGTTATATACTAAAGCATTTAAAGGTTCTACTTCTTGAATTTTAGTCCAATAGGTTATAGGGAATGCTGTGTGTGTCTCGCTTCCATCAAGGTTTGAGATCAACCATTCTCCATTATAATAGTAAATAACTCTATGATTTGGAAGCCCAGTAGCGGGCATGCTCAAAATTGCGCCAGAATTAATCAGGATTTTGAGCGTGAATGTCTGAATCTCTCTTTCCATGAGTTCAGCTGCAAGAAATTCTGTATCCGTTATGTTTCCTGTCTCATAGATTACTTCAAGGGTGTCATTTAGTAGCTGATAGCCTAGAAAGTCACTTCCTTGATATTGCTCCCAGGCAATCCTGAAACCAGTTGTTACTTTTTCCACGTTAACGATCACGGTAGAGTCTAATTGAATCTCTAGGCATTCAATGGAATCAGGGCCTGCCAAATAATATCCAGGTGGACATATAACTTCTAAACACTCTGTGGAATCCTCTCCACCTAGATAATATCCGGGTGGACATTCAATTGACAGGCACTCAGTAGAATCCTGTCCTCCCAGGTAATACCCTGGAGGACAGGTAACTTCACAGCATACCGTACTATCCTCTACACAAGGTAGATATCCATTTTCACAGTCTTCCAGGGTCGGTAGTTCATCCTTCGGCTCAACACATCCGCTGCAGACCAAGACTAAGCTGATTAGTGCTATTCTGAAAATTATCATAACCTTGAACTCATTTTACTCCAACGCTGTAGGCTCTCTAGCTCAAAAAAGGCATCTTTTGAGTGTTTCACATCAAAAGCCTATGGGTAAACTGCTTTTTTAATTTTTCAAGCCCTATATTTCTCATCATCCTATTTTAGTATCAGCTTGTCCATCGCAGCTCATGATGAGTGTAGGTGGGTTACAAATGTTTGAAAGAGCTCCACTATTCAATTAAGTCCATCGTCCACCTGAAAAGGTCACCATACATGCCATTTATGTAATCAAACTGTAGATACTCGATTCCACTAGTCATGTTTAATCTATAACCATATCCATAGACGCCCTCACTATATGGTTCCGGAAAAAGGGTGCCCCCAAATTCAACATGAGTGGAATCCATTCCATATGGGCCTAATAATCCTGGGAAGCTCATGTCACGATCAATCGCCTCATAATATTGCAAATCTTGACAAAGTCGAGCGAGGATCCTACCGAAAATTGACCACCCGGGACCGCCAGAAGGACTGCCAAATCTTCCAGTCAGCTTGTCTAAAACGCCCTCAACATCAACTGACTTGTGTTCCGATGTAGGTTCATCGCCCCACCCCCAGGAATATGTACCTTCAGCATGTGCTGTAATTAAGATTATGTTTTCATCATTGGGGGAACTGTTAATGATCCAGGTCTCAATTCCATTATAATCTGCAAGGAAGCCACTTGCGCTTCTCCAATACGTTACTACATACATCAAAGTATCGCCAGGTTCATATCCACCATAGAGTACTGAATCTATGCAGCACTCTGCGAGATTTGGACCGCAGGGATGATAGTGTTCCTCACATATTACTTCGATGCAATCAGTTGAGTCAGGCCCCCCAAGTGCATATCCAGGAGGACATTCAATTGCTAGGCATTCAATGGAGTCAGGACCCGCCAAATAATATCCAGGTGGACATATAACTTCTAAACACTCTGTGGAATCCTCTCCACCTAGATAATATCCGGGTGGACATTCAATTGACAGGCACTCAGTAGAATCCTGTCCTCCCAGGTAATACCCTGGAGGACAGGTAACTTCACAACATACTGTACTATCCTCTGCACAGGGTATGTATCCATTCTCACAGTCTGCCAGGGTTGGCAATTCATCCTTCGGCTCAACACATCCGCTGCTGGCCAGGATCAAGCCGAGAACTATAATTCTGATTATTTTCATAATCTTGGATTCAATTTTTCATGTGCCTCAATGTCCTATATCTAGCCTGCATAAACTGTCTTTTGAATGAGAACCCCCGTTCCATTTTTAGATCATAGGCAAATCTAGCCATTCGGTCTATTTATACAAGAAGTCACTTATTATGGATGCCATGAAAGTCAGCAGATGCAAGACCATAAGTCTGAGAAAATCAGAGATATGCTCTAGATTATTGAGTATCACCTGAATATCTTGCAGGCCGTATACGAAAGTTATTCACGCGCTTGAAAGGGTAAGAGACATCCATGGCTAGTAAAGGCATGAAAATAGCCGAAGCACTCAAACATCTTGGTGTTGAGAAAACTGCTGACGCCAATGATGTCAAACAAGCCTATCGCGATCTGGCTAAAATCTGGCACCCCGACCGCTTTCAAAATGATGAACGTGTGGGTGCCAAGGCCGAAGCCCAGATTAAAATTATCAATGAGGCCAAAACTGTGGCCTTGGCCTATATTGAGAAATACGGTCACTTTCGCCACGTCAAAGATGAGAATGCCGGCGCAGGGATGGGATTTGAGCCCCCACGACCACCACCCAGATACCAGCAGGAACAGGCCCGGCCTCGACCAAGACCCCGACCAGAACCTGAACCACCCCCGAAAAAAGAGCCCCCCAAGCCGCCACCCAAAAAGGAGCGTCCAAAACCCCCACCCCGGGCCAAAAAGAAGCCTGAACCGGAACCAGACATTTTTGAAGAAAGCATGTCCATTGGTGATTATTTACCCGGCTCAACAGCTCTCTTTGTGGCTGCCATTTTAATTGTTCTTGTGGGTTTCTTTTTTATGCTGGGGTCGTCCCTCTTTGACTCACCAGTTGATCGCTATAAACAATTTACTGAGAAAACCAACCTTGAGACTACTGCCAAAATTGAGGCCCTTCAAAGAAAAGAGGCTGAACGAGCCAGAGCTAAGGCTGCAGCACAACCAGTTGAGCCTGAAACTGAAGAGGTTGTCCTGGATACCTTTTTTACCCTGGGATCAGACAAGGAGTGGGTGTCTACCGTCCAGGGACCCCCTGCTCAAATCAGGGGCCCAGAATGGCGCTATGGTTTCTCCACGGTTCAGTTTGACGGCAATAAGGTGATATCGTGGACCTCCTCAGAATTGAATCCTCTGAAAGTTGGGATGATCCTGGATCCCAAACGCTTCTACTCCGAACGATATTTTGGTGTGGGCTCAAGGCGTGATGAAGTGGCTGCTATCCAGGGGGCTCCGGATATCATCGAGCCCAATAAATGGATCTTTGGCGACGCCTGGGTCGTGTTTGATGAGGATACCGTCGTTTCCTGGCAAAATGACGCTTCCATCCGTCTCGCTATCCGTTACTAAGTTTTATCCACAATAAATAATTAATCAATCCGACGGTAGCTCCTCCTTTATGTCTTTGCGAAGCTTGAACGGAGTGAAAGCTGCAGCAATCTCCGAATCCTTGGTTCGCCAACAGCCCGAGATCGCCGCGTCGGTTTTAAACCTCCTCCAGCCTACGCCACTACGGCCTGGCAGGCGCGAAGACAATATATGAAAAAGCAGCGCCCTCCCTGGTTAATTTTGGTTTGCCA
>JACKQG010000873.1_pt1 | contig 42509 bp, 38 predicted proteins | sample 8237621 | NCBI WGS metagenome assembly JACKQG01 (sample SAMN15677084, study PRJNA649215) | marine metagenome | biome: marine; feature: Black Sea; material: saline water; isolation source: suspended particulate matter (SPM) from the Black Sea western gyre | collected 2013-06-09/2013-06-10 | depth... | reverse complement strand
CTGGTATGGCAGCTGCCAGTCCCACTGCTGTTGCAATCAAAGCTTCTGAGATTCCCGGCGCCACTACAGCCAGGCTGGCAGAACCCTTAAGTCCTATTCCCCTGAAGGATTCCATTATCCCCCAAACAGTACCGAAAAGACCTATAAAAGGGGCCGTATTTCCTGTAGTAGCTAAAAAAGAGAGAGCTTTTTCCAGTCGGGCAGTCTCATGGATAGTCGTTTTTTTAAGTGATCTCTCTACATACTCGGACAGACCATTGAGACCCTGCTCTCCATTATCGTCTGCAGATGGATTCTGTATCCTCCTCATACGCATCAATTCAGAATACCCTGACCTGAACAGCTGCGCAACAGGACTGAAAACCAGATCTTCACTTTCTCTATATATCGTTGACATATCACTGGTATCCCAGAAGAGATCGAGAAAATAAGAGGTTTCTTGCCCTGCATTTCTAAAAAACCTCCATTTTGTAAAGATAATTGCCCATGAAACGACAGAAAACAGAACAAGTACGGGGTTTTGTTCTTAGACGAACTTCCAGCACATGCTTTTTAAATTCCGGAAGTTCGTCTAAGAACAAAACCCCGTTATGGGCCATGCTGACTTCGCCGGGTCTGGGAATATGTCCGCCGCCGATCAAACCTGCGTCGGATATGGTATGATGGGGTGACCGGAAAGGCCGTTTGGTAACCAGGGCCTGGCCCTTTGAAAGCATGCCGACAACACTGAATATTTTTGTGGTTTCAATGGCTTCGTCAAATGTCAGTGCCGGAAGGATGGTCGGCAGGCGTTTGGCAAGCATGGTTTTGCCTGAACCGGGCGGACCGATCATAATCAGATTATGCGCCCCGGCCGCAGCGACTTCCAGGGCACGCTTGACATGTTCCTGACCCATGACTTCGGAAAAATCGATCTCAAAGTCATCTCCATCCTTAAAGACGGCGGAAATATCGGTTTTCAATGGTTTTATCGGGGCGAATCCACGCAAAAAGTCAACGAGCTGAGACAGGGTTTTAACCGGAAAAACAGAAATTTCCTGAACGACCGATGCTTCGCGGCCATTGTCGTAAGGTACGATGATTCCATGATAACCGGCATCTTTGGCCGCCAGGGCCATTGGCAGGGAACCGTTTACCGGTTTGATACGACCATCCAGTGAAAGTTCTCCCAAAACAAGATATCTGGAAATGATTTCCTGGGGAATGATCCGGGTTGCCGTCAGGATTCCTAAGGCGATCGGCAGATCAAAACCGGTTCCTTCTTTCTTTATGCTGGCCGGAGCTAAATTGACCGTGATCCTGTCATCCGGAAATGTATAACCCGAGTTATTAATCGCTGACCTAACCCGTTCCTTGCTTTCCTTTACGGACGCTTCCGGCAGCCCGACCGTTGTAAAGGCAGGCAGGCCTGAGGTAATATCGACTTCCACTTCCACCAGATAGGCGTCAATTCCGATGACCGCACTGCTTAAAACTTTGGCAAGCACATTTCCTCCTTTTGCTTATCCGAGACCTTTATCAGCAAAGCTTGGCATCCTTACCCCGCTGAAAACGGTACGGAGAATGCGAGCGCTGCTACAGTTCAAAGTGTACTATAAAAAGGAAAGATCAAAGAAACAGTTTGATAATTCAAGAAAAATTAAATTTTTCGAAATCATTTTCAACACATACCAACATAGAATTACTTTGATTTGCTGCTTAAAAATTTATTAATTATAACAGATGTCTGTAAATAGGACAATCCTTTTATGGTCGGATGCACGGGAATATTTTAAGGACGAAAACCGGTGGCTAGTTTTCTTTTTTGTTGCCAAAACAAATCTCAATAGGTTATAGATACTAAATTTTACATGGCTATTGAACTGCAGTTTGAAGCCCTCTGCAGCCAACTGCGGGGAATGCTCTCGCTGTTGCAGTTCAAAAGAAGTTTTTAAACCGTCAAAAAAGCATCGATTACACGCGAATCGCTGCTATATTTTATAGTTGCTATTCTTTTCCGCTGTAACGGAAATCTGATATCATATGCACCATCAACAAAGAACGATAGCCAAGCCGGTCACTTGCTCGGGTGTGGGAATTCATTCGGGTAAAAAGGTAAACGTAACCATAAAGCCTGCACCGAGCAATTATGGCATCAAATTCATCCGCACAGACCTTCCGGATTGCCCGAGCATATCGGCCCATTTTAATATGGTCGTGGATACAAGTCTGGCAACTGTTATCGGAATTGACGGATTTATCGTCTCAACCATAGAGCATCTTATGGCCTGTCTTGCGGGGCTTTCCATCGACAATGCCCTGGTTGAGGTGGATACCTATGAGATGCCGATCATGGACGGCAGTGCCGGTCCTTTTACAAAATTGATAAAAGCGACGGGTATCAAGGAGCAGGATGCTCCAAGATATTGTTTTGTGATCAAAGAGCCGATCAAGCTAAAAAAAGACGGGAAATTCGTTGGCGTCTATCCCTGTTCAGCGTTTAAAATAACCTGCACCATCGAGTATGATCATGACCTGATTAAAAGGCAAACCTATTCGGTGAATCTGTCGGACCGCACTTTTGAACGTGAGATCTGCAAAGCCAGAACATTCGGTTTTCTCCATGAGTATGACTATCTGAAACAATACGGGCTGGCAAAGGGCGTATCCCTTGAAAATGTTATTGCCATTGACCGTCATAAGGTTGTCAATGAGGGGGGATTGCGGTATCAGAACGAGTTTGTGCGGCATAAAATTCTCGACTGTATCGGCGATTTTTCCCTTCTCGGCATGCCGATTTTAGGCCACATAGTGGCGGAAAAATCCGGTCATGCCTTTAACCATGCCTTTCTTAAAGAATTTTTTGCCCAAAAGGAGTCTTGGGAGACCGTTACTGTTCGAGATGCACAAGATTTAGCCCCCTTTCAACCAAAATCACTTGCCATTTAGTAAGGTATCCGCTAATAATTAAGTTGATTACCATTTGGAACTACAGGCAAAAATTTCATTTTTCGTCTGAGGACCGTAAGGCGTACTTATGAAATATTTACTGAAGCGGAGAACTTGTGCCATAGTCCTTGGCATACTCCTTGTGATGCAGAATTTGGCATATGCTCAGGATGCTACCCTGAGAGATATCATCGTCACCAACACACGTGACGACCTGCTGGTTTATCTGACAGTGGAAGGCGCTTTCAGAGAAAAAATGAAAAAGGCCGTTTTAAGCGGTGTGCCGACTACGTTTTCGTTTTATATCTCCCTATACCAGGAACGCAATCTGTGGTTCGACAAAAAAATCGCTGACATAAAAATCACCCATACGCTGAAATACAATAACCTTAAGAAGGAATTTATTATAAAACGGTCATGGGAAAACGGTGATCCTTTAATTACGCAATCTTTTGGCGAAGCCCAGAAGTTGATGGCCGAAATTGACAGCTTAAAGATTATTCCGCTAAGCTTGCTGGAAAAAGGCAGGCATTATCAGATACAGGCAAAGGCGGAGCTTAACAAACTAACCCTTCCTTTTTATCTGCACTATGTCTTATTCTTTGTTTCTCTCTGGGATTTTGAAACCGATTTATATACGATAGACTTCATCTATTAACCGTTTGATAAGACCAAAAGTTTAACAATTGTGATGAGCAACAGCAAGCTACAAAAATCAGCAGCTTACCTATCAGAAAAAGAGCGCAACAGACGGAAGCGTGAGGGTATCATTATTGTCGTCATTATCGCTGTGGTAGCTCTTTTAACTTTCGCTGAAAACAGGATCATACATTTTGGGACCGACATTCCCATTTCCAACACGATATTGATGTTCATATTGATCAATATCAATCTGCTGCTGTTGATCTTATTGATATTTCTTGTTTTTAGAAATTTAGTCAAACTGCTTTATGAACGTCGGCGAAAAGTAATGGGAGCAAAGCTCCGCACAAGACTTGTTGTTGCGTTTATAGCGCTCTCTTTGGTGCCCACAATTGTGCTTTTTTTCTTTTCAATCAATTTTCTCACCACCAGCATTGAGTTTTGGTTCAATGTCCCGGTTGAACAGGCCCTTGAAAACTCCCTGCTTGTCGGCCGAAGTTTATATTTGCAAGCCGAAGAGAACAATCAATTTTTTCTCGAAAGAATCTCATATCAGATTAACACCAAAAAACTTCTGGACCCCAAAAAAGAAAAAGCCCTTTCCCACTACATTCAGATTGTCCAAAGAGAGTTCAATTTCGATGCGGTCGAAGTTTATGCAGCCAATGCCCGTCGCCTTACGCTGGCCCTGGCGCCGAAACTGGAAGATAAACCCTTTAAGATTGTCTCCGCCGATAATCTTCAGAAAGAGGTGGAATCAAAAGATGTCCGGACAATTACCGAAAGTATCCCTACCGGCGAGATTATCAGGACCATCGCAACGGTGCCGTTTGGAGCAAAACGAACCAATGTCGAGGCCTATGTTGTGATAAACATCTTGATTGGTCCGGACCTTTCCGAAAACATGGCGTCCATCTCAAGAGGTTTTGAAGAATACGAGCAGATAAAACTTCTTAAAAAACCGATTCAGATCACTTATTATATAACACTTTCAATTGTAGCGTTGCTGGTTGTCTTTTGTGCCATATGGTTCGGCTTTTACCTGGCCAAAACGATTACGATCCCGATCATGGAACTTGCTGATGGAACTCGTCGGGTTGCGGAAGGTGACCTGAGTTTCCGTATCGAACAGGTAGCGGATGATGAAATCGGCAGCCTGGTAGATTCATTTAACACCATGACCAAAGACCTGCGGGTCGGCAGAGAACAGCTTGAACTTTCAGCCCGCATGCTGCGGCAGCAGAATATTGAAATCGAAGAAAGACGACAGTACATGGAAATTGTCTTGAAAAATGTCTCCGCCGGCGTTGTCACCCTTGATGCCGAGGGCATTATTACCACCATGAACAAGTCGGCGGAAAGAATGCTGAACCTTAGATCAGAGGAAATCATCAATAGAAGTTATACGGAACTTTTAAACGGTCAGCACCTGAAGCTTGCCGAAGATATTATGGAAAACCTTTCATTCTCCCGGGATGACGCCGTAGAGCTGCCGTTAAGAGTAACGATAGGCGGCAGCCCTTTAAGCTTCATATTGCATGTGAATGCCCTCAAGGATGACACCGGTCAGCACATGGGAATCGTTATCGTGTTCGATGATCTGACGGAACTGGAAAAGGGCCAGCGCATGGCTGCCTGGCGTGAAGTTGCCCGCAGAATTGCCCATGAAGTGAAAAATCCATTGACCCCGATAACACTTTCAGCGCAACGTTTGAAACGAAAATATTCCGAGCAAATCAATCAGCCGGTGTTTGATGAGTGTACCCGGACCATTATGGACCATGTGGAGTTGATTCGAAACCTTGTAGACGAGTTCTCAACATTTGCAAGATTCCCTACGGCAAACCCTAAACCCTGCGATTTGCCGCCTATTATTGAAGAGACCTTGGCCCTTTACAAGGAAGGGCATCCGAATATCAGCTTTGAGTTCAGCGTCAAAGATGATATCCCTCAACTTAACCTTGATCGTCAGCAAATCAAGCGGGTGATGATTAATCTTGTGGACAATGCCATCAGCGCCATTAAAGAGCAGGGTAGTATATCTGTAACCATAACCAACGATTCTATTTTAAAAATTGCCCGAATAGAAGTTGCCGACGATGGAGACGGCATCTCTGATGAAGATAAAACTCGTCTCTTTGAACCCTATTTTTCGACAAAAAAGAGCGGCATGGGCTTGGGGCTTACCATTGTAAGCACAATTGTCGCTGATCATAACGGCATGATTCGCGTTCAGGATAATCAACCCCGCGGCGCAAAGTTTGTTATCGAGCTGCCGATATAAATTAAAAAAGGAATTGCCGCATATGTTCCCTTCTATTTTAATTGTAGACGACGAACCTTCCATACTGAAATCATTAAGCGGTCTTCTTTCCGATGAAGGCTTTGAAGTCCAAACTGCAGCGAATGGATATGAAGCCTTGAAGATCATCGATTCAGAATCCCCGGATCTCGTGCTGCTCGACATATGGATGCCGGGTATTGACGGTATTGAAACCCTCAAGGAGATAAAGACAAACAACCCTTATATCCAGGTCATCATTATATCCGGTCACGGGACCATCGAAACCGCCGTTAAGGCCACAAAGATCGGTGCCTTCGACTTAATCGAAAAACCGCTTTCAATCGAAAAGGTCATCGTGGCAATCAATAATGCTTTAAATTTTAGACGGCTTGAAGAAGAAAACAGGTATCTGCGTAAAAAGACCCTTGAAAAGCATACCATCACCGGAAACAGCCCGCCGGTTACAGCACTAAAAAAACAGATAGCTGTTGCAGCGCCGACCGATGCGTGGATACTACTCACCGGAGAGAATGGAACCGGCAAGGAACTGGTCGCCCGCACGATTCATCAGTTAAGCCCACGCGCAGATCAACCGCTCATTGATGTAAATTGTGCGGCGATTCCTGACGAACTCATAGAAAGTGAGCTGTTCGGCCATGAAAAAGGCGCCTTTTCAGGGGCAACTGCCAAAAAAATCGGGAAATTCGAATTGGCAAACAAAGGAACCATTTTCCTGGATGAAATCGGGGATATGAGCTTGAAAACTCAGTCTAAACTCCTGCGGGTTTTACAGGAGAAGCAGTTTCAGCGAGTCGGCGGGAGCCGAGTATTGAGCGTAGATGTCAGGGTGATTGCTTCCAGCAATAAAGATCTTAAAAAGGAGATTGAAAAGGGAAATTTCAGGGAAGATATTTACTATCGGCTGAATGTAATTCCTATTGAAGTTCCGCCGCTGAGGAATCGTTTGGAAGATGTTCCCCTTTTGGTTGAAACATTTTTGAAAGAATGTGCTATCCAGCATCGAGATAAAAGCAAGACAATAACTTCGCAAGCACTCGATCTGTTGAACAACTATTCATGGCCGGGAAATGTCAGGGAGCTTAAGAATCTGATTGAACGGCTGGCGATTATGGTTGAAAAAGATGCCATTGACGAATCCGCTATCCCACTCCCATATAACCCCGAATGCGCGGAAGGAACGACCTCAATTGAATCACAGCTCTTTTTGATTCAAGACTTAAAAGAAGCCAAAAAGGCTTTTGAAAAAATATTTATCCAAAGAAAACTTTTGAAAAACGATAGCGATATTACCAAAACAGCCAAAATCATCGGAGTAAAAAAAGGTTATCTGCAACAGGTGATAAAAGCCTGAGTCAGCCTGTCCGGATGTTTCGTGATACTGATCCACCCTTATAAGTAGCGTCATAGTATCTACGATTTCGGAAGCACCCCAATACTACAAAATACAATCGGGTTATATTTAAAAAATCATCTTAATTTGATATCAAGCATATTCAAACAAATCAGGTGTCCTGAAATCGGTAACAATCTATGGGTTTGAGAATTATCGGCGGCAGTCTGAGAGGAAAGAAGCTGCATGCGGTGCGTGGTATCATGGTAAGGCCGACTGCCGACCGCTTGAGAGAATCTCTTTTTAATATCATTTCCGCTCGTGTCCAGGAGGCGGTTGTACTGGATCTGTTTGCCGGAACCGGGGCTCTTGGTATTGAAGCGATCAGCCGGGGGGCTGAATCCGCTGTGTTTATAGATAATCACCAGCAGGCGTTATCCGCCATCACTCTCAACATCAAGTCGTGCGCTTTTGGTGAACGGACGAAAATTATCAAATGGGATATCAGTAAGAGTTTGAACTGTATAAAGTCGTCCATCCCGGCGTTCAACCTGGTTTTTATGGACCCGCCATACGGCCAAAATATCATCAAACCGGCGTTGTTTAATCTTTATCGCAGCAATTCGCTGGAAAGAGGGGCCTACATTGTGATCGAGCACACCGCTTCCGAGCCGATCCCGGCGGATCTTGGCCAATTCGAAATTGATGACCAGAGAAAATATGGAAAAACCCTTGTATCATTTTTAAATTATGTGGTATGAAATGTACCCTTTATACGGATCACATTCGCTGGTCGAATGTTTATTAGGTTATTAGGATATCGCACCAAAGGCAAATCAGGCTCCATAATGATGAGGGCCCGGCCGGTTCTACCATCAGAGACGAAGACGAATGCAGAAAATCGCCATATATCCGGGATCCTTTGACCCTGTTACCAACGGCCATGTTGACATCGCCGAACGGGGGCTAAAAATTTTTGACAAAATTATCATAGCTATCCTGAACAATCCGGTGAAAAAGTGTTTATTCACCGTTGAAGAGCGGGTAGAGATGCTCGAAGGCAGCTTTAAAAATTGTCCAAACATTGAAATAGATACGTTTAATGGGCTTCTCGTGGAATATGCCGCCAAACGCAAATCTCATGCCATACTGCGAGGAATGCGGGCTGTATCTGATTTTGAATATGAATTTCAGTTGGCGCTGATGAACCGCAAGCTCAACCGGGAAGTTCAGACCGTTTTCCTGATGACCGGTCTTCGATGGATTTTTACAAGTTCATCAATCATAAAGGAAGCGGCCTGTTTCGGCGGGGACATCAAAGATATGGTGCCGCCCCTGGTCAACCGCAAGTTAAAGGAAAAATTCGGTTTCAATCCTTAATCCGACTTCAACCCCGCTATAATACCAGTTTGATCACAACAAACCCCAAAATAAGCAGAACCGTAAATGCAATCGCAAGGATATTGAAATGTTTTTCGATAAAGTCCTGAATCCCCGGACCGAAAATGTAAATAAGACCTCCCACCAGAAAAAAGCGTGCCGAACGAGAAACCAGGGATGCCAATACAAATACCCAAAAATCGATTTTAAATGCGCCGGCCGAAATCGTAAAAACTTTGTAGGGAATCGGGGTAAATCCGGCGATACCGACCGCCCAGGCGTCGTAGGTCTTGTACAGGGCTCCGATATATTCAATCTTTGAACCCAAACCATAAAAATCTACGATACGGCTGCCGATAGAAGCCATAAACTGCCATCCGATCAGATAGCCGAAGCATCCTCCCAAAACGGAACCCGCCGAACATACCAGTGCATATCTCAGTGATTTTCTGGGAACGGCGACGGCAAGCGCTATCAGCAGCACGTCAGGGGGTATCGGGAAAAAAGAGGATTCACAAAATGCGAGTAGAAATAATGCCCATGCTCCATAAGGTGTTTGGGCCCAACGTAGTATCCAATCATAAAGGCGACGAAGCATTTACTGTTCTCTCCATCCACATTCACCCACAAGCTTAACAAATCGGCAACCGCCCAAATTGGTTTTGTGAATACCGCGTTCATCTTTGTAGAGTTTGATCAGTTCCTGAGAATATTGATTCCCGACGGGAATCACCATTCGCCCTCCCATGGCAAGTTGACCTACCAGATGTTTAGGAATTTCCGGTGCGCCGGCGGTAACGATAATGCCGTCAAAAGGACTTTCTTCTTCCCATCCCAAGGTGCCGTCGGAATATTTAGTAACAATATTGTGATACTTAAGTTTATCAAATAGTTTGCGGGTCTGAACAAACAGAGCGTAAATTCTCTCGACAGTATAAACACGAAACACGATTTCCGCTAAAACAGCGGCCTGATATCCCGATCCTGTTCCGATTTCAAGGATTCGATCTTCCTCACCAGGCTGCAAGGCCTGAGTCATCTCGGCTACGATATAGGGTTGAGAAATGGTTTGTTGTTCGCCAATAGGAAGGGGGAAATCGCCATAGGCCTGATCCCTTAAAGCCTCGCTCACAAAAAGATGCCTCGGAACCTTGCGAAGCGCAGCAAGAACTTTCGAATCCGTAACACCGCGGGCTTCAATCTGAGTTCTGACCATTGTCTGGCGCTGTTTTTCATATTTAAAGGATTCTTTTTCCATCTATATTTTGTAAATTATCCGTTTTTCGGTAATGATAATATCTACATGCTTATCATGGGATTCCATTTGAATTTGCCTGATGATCTGGTTTTCAAAGGCAAGCGCCACCTTTCTTGTGGTAATCGACAGTTTTGGAATAAGCCTGTCGTAATATCCTTCACCGGACCCTATTCTTCCGCCCTTTTCATCAAAGGCAACTCCGGGGATTATGGCGATATCGATACATTCAATCGGCACAACGTTGCAGCGGTTTTCATCAGGTTCCAGGATGCCCCGCGGGCCAAGTTTTAAGTCTGTATCAAGGTTGTCGACTTTCATCAGTTTCATTTTATAAGTATCGGTGTCAAAAGCGGGCAGAATGACAATTTTATTGTAGTCAAAACATCTTTTTATTATCTGCTGACTGTTCACTTCACTGGCAGTGTTGATATAAAGCAAACCAATATTCGCTTCCAGAAAGTTGGCGAACTCAAAAAGCCGGTTTTCTATTTGTCGGGTTTTAGCTTTAACTTCGCTGTCTGAAAGCGCGGCCAGCCGTTTGGCAATATCATTGCGGATTTCTTCTTTCGTCTCTCGAATTTCCTCCATAGGTGTTCTCCCGGGCAAAGATTGTTTATATGACAATATACAGAAATTGGTAACCAATGTCAACTTGCAATAATCATTGACTAAATGGCCTGCCCATGCTAAAAATTACGTAACCATGTCGTAACCATTGCCGGCTGTTGGAAATATTTAAAGGCGGAGTAAACTAATAATTATATTTTCAGGTGGCTATAGGAATAATTATGCTGGAAATCAAGTTCATCAGACAAAATTTAGCCCAGGTTGAAAAAGCACTTGCAGCACGTGGTGAACCAGCCGACCTTGAGACATTTATAACTTGCGATGCCCAACGCAGGGATGTTCTCACTGAAATCGAAAAACTAAGACATCGCCGCAATGTTGTTTCGGAAAAGATCGCCGATTTAATGAAAAAGGGCGAAGATTCAGACAATTTTGTTGTCGAGATGCGAGAGGTTTCTTCCCAAATAAAGACGCTTGAGCAATCTTTATCAGCACTTGAGGAAAAGATTAACAACATCCTCATGGTCTTGCCGAACATACCCCATTCATCGGTTTCGATCGGAAAGGACAGCAGCGAAAATCCGGTTGTAAAAACTGTCGGTACCCTTCCTGATTTTGATTTTAAACCACTGTCCCACTGGGAGTTAGGCGAGAAACTTAAGATTCTCGATTTTGAAAAAGCTTCCAAGATTACCGGTGCGCGCTTTCCGCTCTATTTTGGCGCCGCGGCGAGATTGGAACGGGCCCTGATCAATTTTATGCTCGATATGCACACCGCCGTGCACGGCTATCAAGAAATACTGCCGCCCTTTATTGTGAACCGCGACAGCATGACCGGTACCGGCCAACTGCCGAAATTCGAGCAGGATCTTTTCAAACTGGAAGGCTGGGATTATTTTTTGGTGCCTACTGCCGAAGTCCCGCTGACCAACATCCATAAGGGTGAAATCTTGCCTGAAGAGGTCCTGCCGATCCTGTATACGGCCTATACCCCGTGCTTCCGCAGCGAAGCCGGTTCATACGGGAAGGATACCAGAGGATTGATCCGGCAGCATCAATTTAATAAGGTTGAACTGGTCAAATTCACAACACCGGAATCTTCGTATGCTGAACTCGAAAAACTTCTAAACGATGCCGAAGCGATTCTAAAAAGCCTAAAGATTCCCTATCAGGTTGTCGCTCTTTGTACAGGAGATTTGGGCTTTGCAGCAGCCAAAACCTATGATATTGAAGTCTGGCTGCCGGCGCAAGGTGTTTACAGAGAAATCTCATCTTGCAGCAATTTTGAAAGCTTCCAATCCAGGCGTGCCAATATCAGGTTCAAGAGAAAGGGCAAAAAAGGAACGGAATTTGTCCACACCCTGAACGGCTCCGGACTCGCTGTGGGACGAACAGTTGCCGCCATACTTGAAAATTGCCAGCAGGCCGACGGTTCGGTGGCCATACCGGACGCCTTACAGCCCTATATGGGCGGAATGAGAACAATAACACCGTGAAACCTGAAAATTTTCCAGAAAATATAAGGCCTTATATCATTCCAGATCACAGCAGTGCCCTGATGTATCGTTGTCTGGGTTGTGATCGCACCTACGGTATTGAAAAGTTGCTCTATACCTGTCCGGATTGCGGGCAGCTGCTTCTTATCTATGACTTAAACTTCGACCGTCTGAAGCAGATTCCGGGCAAGATCTGGCAGCAGATTTTCGATTATCGTAAAATGCTCACAATCCCTGCCCTGAAGGGCATCTATCTGTATCATGAATTCATCGGCCCGGTTATACCGCTTGATGCCGTGGTCTATCTCGGAGAAGGGCATACCCCGGTTGTTGAAGCCAATGCTTTTATGCAGGAAAAAGCCGGTGTCAGATTTTATTTTAAAAATGACGGCCAAAATCCGAGTGCTTCTTTTAAAGACCGGGGGATGGCAAGCGCCTTGAGTTATCTGAACTTTTTGGTCAGGGAGCACCGGGTTTCCGACGTCCTGGCTATCTGCGCTTCAACAGGGGACACGTCAGCGTCCGCCGCATTATACGCCTCTTTTCTTCAGCCTCGTGTTAAATCGGCAGTGCTTCTTCCGCACAAGAAGGTTACACCCCAACAGCTTTCCCAGCCCTTGGGAAGCGGTGCGGCTGTGTTCGAAATTCCCGGCGTGTTTGACGACTGCATGAAGGTCGTGGAAGCTCTGTCGGAAAACTACCATGTTGCCCTTCTGAATTCCAAGAACGCCTGGCGCATATTGGGACAGGAGTCCTATTCTTTTGAAATTGCTCAAGCGTTTGAATATGACCTGCAAAACATAGTGGTCGTTGTCCCCATTGGCAACGCCGGAAATATTACCGCCGTTATGAGTGGATTTTTGAAATTTTATGAAACAGGTGTCATTCAAACTTTACCGAAAATTTTAGGTGTCCAGTCGGAGCATGCCAATCCTGTTTATCGCTATTATCTGGAGCCTGATACGGATAAGAGAAAGTTTGTTCCGGTGATCGTCAAGCCCAGCGTGGCTCAGGCCGCCATGATCGGCAACCCGGTTTCAATGCCGAGGGTCATCCATCTGGTAGATATATATAACCGCATGTCCGGCAAACAGAACGTCTTTTTTGCCCAAGTGACGGAGCAGGCCATCATGGATTGGGAACTTTTGGCCAACCGCAACGGACATATCGCCTGTACCCATGGCGGCGAATCGTTGGCCGGCCTTGTTGCCGCCCGGGCTCAAGGGATTGTCGAAAAAAATGATATTGCCGTCATCGATTCAACCGCGCACGCCTTGAAATTTTCCGGTTTTCAGGAGATGTATTTTCAAAATAGTTTCCCATCAGAATTTAACATTTCCCCAAATCCGGATTATATCAATGCCCCGGTATTTATCCATCCAAAAGATCTTGAAAAGGTCCCGGCTCCGGGAAAACCGTTAAAGGGAGATGATTTCAAACAGTTTGTCAAGCGTGTCTCCGAAGAGATTGCAAGGGAATTGAATCTTAATAAGGTTAAAAAAGCATGAACCGGAGAAGGCATGGTTAGATCTTGTTTGCTTGTCATAATCCTTTTGGCGCTGCTGTTTGCACCCGTCAAGACAAACGGCGCCTTTTTGTATAAAAGTTACACCATCCGATATGACAGGGGATGGGACATTTTATGTGATCCCTATGTTGTTCAAAAATATGACTGGGTGCTTAAACTCTTCAAGCAAAAAGGAGAAATCGCCCACGAGGATTTCCCGGAATTTTTAAGGATATTTAAACGGATAAACCCTCATATCAGCGATATCAACACAATTCGCCCCGGGCAGTATATCATGATCCCTTTAAGGAAGTTAAGACAGGGGACTCTGCCGGGACAGTCCACAGGAATTGTTACCATTCCCTTTGTAACCATTTCCAACAAGCCTGAAACCCTTAAGACGCATTCTGCGGAATATGAGGTCCATGAGGGCGATTGCGTGTCCATACTGATTTCGAGAAGGTTCGGGGCTTACGGCTCAAAGCCGTACCATGAAGGCATCAAGTTATTCAAGCTTATCAATCCGGATATCGAAGATCTGGATCGGATTCTTGTAGGACAAATGATCCGACTCCCAGATCCGGCCATTCGCAATCAGCCCTGGTATCCATCCCTGTTCGATCGTTCGGTTGCAAGTACCGACAACAGCAGCCTGGACAGTTCGATTCACCCGGAGATTGAAGCTTCGGAACTTCCGGCCTCAGACAACGGCAAAGATGAACCAGGATCACCGCTGGCGGAAGCTGCTTTGATATTGAATGCAAAACTGTATAATAAAGGCGCTTACTACCTTCCCAGGCCGGGCCGGGAAGATTTCCGGATCGACCTTGCCCGCATGCCTCTGTTGGAACTTAAAGACGGAACCCGGATCCTTTTACCAAATGATCCCAACAGCCGGGAACCTGAAGTTGATATCATAATATCTGCTTTGGACAACGTAAAAGTCGTTCGCCTTGCAGCCGATGCTTCTGTAGAGCAGGTGTTTAATGCAGTTTTTGAATCGCTCGGGATTACGCTTTTAACAAGCCCTTTGTCATTTTCAGATCATGGTGTTGAAGTAGAGTCTCGTGGAAAGTGGATCATCGCTGAACCGCTTGCAACCGGAGAGCCCGGTCGCAAGGTTTGCATATCGTTGATTGACCATCCGGGCCAACACATGCCGGACTCGATTGCCCGCTACCTGGAGCAACATGATATCGTCGTCAAAGACGTGCTCATAGGGCCAAAAGAAACCAACCCGAATCCGACAAGCATCCCCAGCCGCAACGATGAAAACGTCGTTACCATCGATGCTTCAGACCAAAGGACTCTGGTCAATGATCTGCTTACAGCCATGGGTTACCGTTATGCTCCCAATGTGAGCATCACCTTTCCATATGCGGCTATTCAAGTCCAGGCGGTATCGAATCTGGTCACCAAGCGCAACGGCAGCCCGCTGCTGATCGACTTTGGAGATTTTTACGGTGATGCCGTTGCCGCCATCAAAAAAACCGGCTTTGACATCATCCAGGTTAAAAACGAGGACCCTCTTGATACCGTCATCCGGAAACTGCTTGACGCCTTAGGCCTTCCTTATTCCAACAACCCGACGTTTTGGGCGGCTGACCGGCCGACTGCCTATAACACGGCACTTACCATCCCCGGCTTTCTCGTTGCCGAAGTAGGAGGACCGAAAGTTTTGCTTGCAGACGTCCCTTTGAATGACGGAGTCATTCAACTGCTGATGCATCAGGGTGTAAAGGTCATTATGCTCGGGATGCCGGAAAAATATTCATAGCAATAACTTCCAATTGAGCATCATCGCTCAATTGGAGGAAAAACTCCGCGAGGTGAGAAAAGATGAAAACACGTCGGCTCGGTTTGGCATTGTTGGCACTTTTTATATTTTGTTTTGGGGCGTGCACTGCAAACCTGGAAGTTCGTAAGAATCAGGAAGAAGCATACAGAAATCTTGGTGAAACCTATTTAAAGGAAGGCGACTACACGTCGGCATTAAGGGAATTTTTGAAAGCGGAAGAGCTCTATCCGAATGATCCATTTCTTCATGACGATCTGGGGCTTACCTATAAGGCCAAGGGCAAACCGGAGCTGGCGATCAAGCATTTCAAAAAAGCGCTGGAACTAAATCCCGATTATGCTCCCGCCAGGAATAACCTGGGAACAGCCTATCTGGCCCAAAAACAATGGGACCTGGCGATTGAGCAATTCAAGGAGGTTTCCCAAAACCTTCTTTATGCAACGCCCCATTATCCCCTGTCCAATCTTGGACTGGCGTATTATCATAAAGGCGAGTATGACGCTGCTGAAAAATATTATAAAGAAGCCCTTGATTTAGAGCCCAAGTTCATCTATGCCATACTCGGACTTGCCCGAACGTACATCGCCATGGGCAAGATTTCAAAGGCCGTGACAACGCTCGAACCCGCCATTAAGGATTATCCGCGCTTCGCCCCCCTGTATTTCGATCTTGCTAGGGCCTATGCCTTATCACATGATTATAAAAAAGCATTCGAGGCCTATCAAAAGGTCATTGAACTGTCCCCGGATACCGCCCTGGCGCGGGAAGCCCAAACCGAAGCTCAGAATCTCAGAAGATAACACATTTAAAGTCAAAGAGGTCCCTCTGATTTTCAGAGGGACCTCTTTGTCAAACAAACGGATCCAATGGATGTTTATATTTTAGATATCAGCTCGTGTTGCGCTGTTCGAGCTGAATGATCCTGGGGGTAATAAATATCAGCAACTCTGTCGACTCGTCTTTTTTGCCTTTTGATTTGAAGAGCCAGCCCAAAAGAGGGATATCCTTGAGCCCCGGAACCCCGCCAACATCCTCCGTTTTTTTTGAATATCTAATACCGCCAATAATAACCGTGTCGCCGTCATTGACCAAGAGTTCGGTCTTGGCCTCTTTAGTTTTAAAAGATTGCTGATTATTATAAACATTGCCAATATCATTATTTGTAAGCTGGATTTTCATTGAAATGCGACTGTCAGAAGTCACATGCGGTGTAACCTGCAGTTCAAGCGCGACATCAAAAAACTCCGTAACGGTATTTCCGTCAGCATCTAGTTTGTTATAGGGATATTTTATACCCTGCTTGATGGTTGCTGCTGTATTATCAAGGGTTAAGATCTTCGGAGAAGAAATGACTTTAGTCAAACTATCTGATTCCGAAGCCATCAGCTTGGCATTCACGATGGAAATTTTGGAACCCGCCAACCTGGTAAATGAAAGACCGAGTTCTCCCAGTGTTGAGGTGGGCGGGTTTGTGGCGGACATATCGAAGCCAAGTTCTCCGCCAGCCCACGCATTGTGAGTGTCGGACGTCGGCGTACCGGTTAGCTGCCACTGGGTGCCGAGATAACGGGAGAAGGATTTATCGGCATCAACAATTTTAGCTTCAATTAGCACTTGGGAGGTTACTTTGTCGATTTGCTTTACGGTCTCTTTGGCCAGTTTTACCTTTTCAGCCGTATCCGTGATAATGATCTGATTGTTGCGGGCGTCGACCGAAACCTTGCCGCGTCCTTCGGTGACGATGATATCGATATGCGGCTTTATGTCGGCGCTGGCATTGGCATAGTTGACGGGAATAAATTCGGTCACCAGGGGTTGCAGCGCTTTTTTCTGATCCTCTAATTTTTGATCCGATGCGAGCATAGCCTGCCTTCTGGATGCTTCCTGTTCGAGAGTCGTGAGGGTGGCGATCCGGACGATATCGCCTTCATAAACCATGCCCAGCCCGTTCATCTTTAGCACCAGATCGAGAACCTGATCCCAGGGTACCGGCTTGTCAAATGTTAACGTAACCTTTCCGGATACATCCTTGTCCACGGCAAAATTCTTTCTGCTGACATCCATCAAGATGCGAAACACGTTTTTAATGTCGGTTTCATAAAAGTTCAGGGCGATCTTTTCTCCTGTATACTTTCCGGAAGGCGTAGGCTCGGCCGCCATACCTGCGACCGCTTCCGGTTCAGCAGTCTCGGTCTCGGCAATCACTTGCGCAATGACTTTTTTCCAGGATGGAAGCTTGGCTTCATCAAGGGTTTTCGGTGATATTGAAGACGCTTGGAAATGGAGCATCAAAAGATCATCCACTTGCTCAACCGTATAGGGTAAAGCTTCCCGCATTTCGATGGCAATCATCGAATTATTCTTCATTTTCGGTGTCTGGAAGGGAGTGATCCGATCAACAGCGCTTTCAAACCGTGTGGTAATTAAAGGTCGCTGACGGTACTCCGGGATATTCGTGTTATAAAGATCGAGCAAAAGTTTGTTGTCCTGAATCTTTTTAAGCTTATATTTGATCGGTTTTGTAGTTCCGATAATGATAGTCGATTTGCCGGCTTCTTCACTTGAAAAATCTATCCGGTTCACCCATGCGGGTTTTGAGTTGTTCACTTTGGATATTTTCGGAGCTTCGGGTGCTGCAGCGACTTGGGACGCTGCAGCAACTTCGGATGTTGTCATTTCCTTGGCTGCAATTTCCGCCCTTTCCTCTACAGGCTCGGACTTATCGACGGTCTGGGTTTCTGAACCCACCTGAATCACAAGTCCGTTTTCGGACGGCTTAGCGGAAAAAGCGGCAAGATATCTGTCGGTTGTATCGAGGACGACTCTAAGCCTGTCCGGATAACCGTAGTGGCGAACACTTTTTACCCATTTAGAGTTCACCGGAACCGTTTGCTCGGTTTTAAAAGAGCTGGTGACGTTAAATAGGTCAAAAACGATCCGAGGTGGATTATTCGTAGTAAACGATTTGTAATCTATCACGGTACCATCGGCATTAATAAAAATGTTGGTGCCGTTTTCGAGTTCGATTGAAGAAATCGATTCCAGCCGGGTGGCTGCAGTTGTATCTGTTTTTGCAGATGCTTTTTCCGATTCAGCAACGGGCTTTTTTTCTTCTGTTTTAACGGTCTGATCGGCAGGGGTTAGCGCCTCAGAAGCCTTTTTAAATGAAATTCTTAGGCCGTTGTCCTCACGGGTTACTTCATAGGATGTATCCTTTTTTAACGAAATTTCAATTCGGGCTGTATGCCCTGAGTCGGTCAGTTCAGAAACATTTATAGGGCCGACAACGTCACTTTCCGGATTGTAGGTCGTATCGATGCTGCCGAGAACGGTCTCCGGAAAATAAATGAGCACCCCTAAAGGAAAAGGTTGTTTGACCGAAGTGTAGGTCAACATTCGGTTTCCTTTAACCCATACAATAAATGATTCAGAATCCTCGGCAGTGGTTATCTGTGTAATAAGTTTGGGATCGAGAGGCTCGACAACACCTTTATCACTCTGCTTGGCCGCCATTTGTTTGGAAGCGCATCCAGCAAAGAGGATAACTACAATCAGTATAAAAAATGCTGTGGTTCCAATTTTTAACAATTTATTAATTTCACACTTCATGTTATTCTCCAGGAGGTTTCTGAATTATAAGTGGTTTTTTTTGGACAGAAACCTTACCGTAAAGATCTTCAACCTTTTCTTCGACAATGATCCTGTCCGCTAAAATCTCTATTATCTTGCCGGAACTGGTTCCGATATAAGTACCATTTTTAACGATATACCCTTTCCCCGAAGCGTCTTGAACCATGGCTTTATCTCCGCTCATGGCTTGGATTACAGCCACAAGCTTGAGCTGGCTCAGATCCACTCTTTCAAGGGGTGTAAGCAGCCGGCGGGGTTTTTCGGTTTTTTGCGGCGACACAGCAACCGGCTCCGCCTGTTCTTCTTGAAATAACGGTGCAAACGGATCAAGCTTCCCTTGCGGATCATAGACATCGGTGGTTTTAGATAGAACGTCCGGGGCCAATGAGGCCACTAATTTTGTCTCTGGTTCACCAGTTTCGATCTTTTCAGTATCAGGCAGAGTTTCCGCTTTTGTTTCCGGCACCTGCTTTGCCGCGATCGCTACCTTTGCTTCCGGCACCTGTTTTGCCGCGATCGCCACCTTTGTTTCCGGCACCTGCTTTGCCTTGGGTTCCCCTTCCGGCCCTGGCATCTGTTTTGCCACGGTTTCCCCTTCCGGTTTCGATATTTGTTTTGCCGCGACATCTGTTTTGGGTGCCGGTACTTGTTCTTTCATTTCCGGTTTTTCAGCGGATATCTTCTGGGGCTCCTTAGGAGCTGTTACATCCCTTTTGGCAACAATTTTCTTGGTTATCACCTTGGGCTCCAGGGGTGCTTCAGACTGTTTGTCGCATCCCCACATAAAGGAAACAAAACATAAAAAACAGACGATGGCACGAATGGCAGCAGGATATTTCAACATAATCTAAGATTCTTTTTGTTTTGGTTTTGCTTGTGTTTTTCCTTGTTAACTTAAAAACTTACCTTATTTGGATTTCTTTTCAACAAACCGGTAAGTAATCGCCGTACATGATGTCGCTAGACTGTCTTCTCCTTTTGCGCCCTTTTGACCGGTTATGCTAATGTTGTCAATGTTGACAATTCTGGACAGCCTTGAAACCTTGTCGAAGAACATGGCAACATTGTGGTAATTTCCTGAAACTTTAATAGATATAGGAATTTCAGCATAGAAATCCTTACTGTTTTCCCCCTTTGGTTCAAAAAGGATAAATTCCAGACCGGCATCCATGCCTGAACCCGAAATGCTCGCCAGCAAATTCGGAATCTCCTTTTTTTCGGGAAGCGCTTGCATGACAACTTTAAATTCATTTTCGGCTGCTTTAAATTGTTTCTGAACAGCCTTGAGTTGTCTAGCCTTTGCCTTTAACTGCGTTAGCTTCTGGTCAAGGTCCGCAACTGTTTTGTTTAATTCATCAATCTTTTGCATTTTGGGCAGATAGGAGAAATATATAAGCGGCCCGGCAAATAAAACGATGACCCCCAAACTTATCAGAATCCGATATAGCTTGGACAGCTTTCCGATCTTGTCCATTCCTTTGAGGATCGGTTCGATGATTTTAGCAATATCGATTTTTTTCATTATCTTTTAGCCTTAACCATGCAGCTTTTTATTTTTTATCTTTTTCGTCATTTTTCGATGGCGCCCTGGTGCAGGAGATTTCAAAGTTCTTAAGGTTCAAGTTTTTTATCTTTTGCTGTTGTAATCTCTGCAAATTTACGTTGATAAAAAGTTTTGAAACCTCAAGGCGGGTCATGAAATCTGCTACTGTTTTGTTGTCCAAGGCAATCCCCCTGATTTTAACGTCGTCTCCATTTGCCTGAAAGCTGGTGAACCATAAGCGTTTAATCTTCTCGCTTTCTTTGCCTTCTAAAGCGCCTGAATCTGAACTTGTCCTGTCTTCAGCCACCATTTGCGTCATATCATCCAGTAGACGGACAGCCCCTTTACGCTGCGCTTCAAGATTCTTTATAATGGCTATTTTCTGATTGAGTTTTTGGAGTTCTTTTTTAAGCTCATCTACCTTTTTGGCTTGCCTTTCAACCTTGGCAATCTCGGCATTTATGTCTTCTACCTTGGCATTCAGTTGATCGATCTTACTTGATAGGGTCATGTTGTAGTATAACATGGCCGCAAGAATAACGAAAAAACAGATTAAAAAGATAGTTACCTGCCTCTGAATATTCTCTGCTCTTTTTTTCGCCCGATAAGGAAGTAAATTAATTCGTATCATTTGTCATCAACCCTTCTGATTGCCAGCCCCATGCAAATAGCAGCCTGTGGCGCTATTTTTTCAAGATAGGAAGCATCAAAACGACTACTGTCGATAGAAAAGTTTACGAAGGGGTTTATAATTTCAACTTCTGCAGAAGTTTCGGCGGCCAGAAGTTGTCGAAATTCCTTAATGTTGGCGCCACCACCGCTTAGAATAATCCTCGTAATATGATCTTCAGGGTATGTAGAATAAAAGAAATCGAGAGCCCGTTTTATTTCAGTGGTCCAATCAGCAACAACCGACGATACAATACTCCTCAAATCGTCAAGGGAAATTAGTTCCGGCTGTTCGCTGTGTTTAATGTCCTCGGCTTCCTCTATCGAACAATCCGCAAGCGAGACGATTTGTTGATTGATCTGGCCGCATCCCAGCGAAACGTCCCGCATGAATACGGACGAATAGCCTTTGAGGATATTCAGTGACGTTTTGCTGGCTCCGATATCAATTAAGGCGACACTTTCATCCTCGGTTGTATAATTAAATTCATAGATATTTTGCAAGGAAAAAGCATCAACATCGATGATAAGCGTATTCAGTCCGGCCATTTCGACCAGATGGAGATAATCGTTAACCATATCCTTTTTGGCCGCGACAAGGAGCACGCTCATTTGATTCGGGTTGTGTTCGCTTTCTCCCAGTATTTGAAAATCTAGATTTACATCACTGATGTCAAAGGGAATGTATTGTTCAGCTTCAAAATGGATCGTCTCCTGGAGCTTATCTTCAGTCATCGTTTGAACATTGATCTTTTTTACAATAACCGAGTAGCCCCCAATGGATATGGCGACATTCTTGTCCTTTATGTTGCTGGTTTTAAAGAGTTCACGGATGGCTGCAGAAACGGCTGCATGGTCCTTAATCGTACCCTCTTCTATTATCCCTGGTGCAATATGAAGCATGCCAAAATTGTTCAGGGTTTGTCCCTTTTTGGTCTCTACAACTTCAGCGGCCTTAATTGTGCTGGAACCGATATCCAGACCGATAATATTGGTTTTTTTTTTGAAAAACATAATATACCTTTTATGCCTAATCACCGAAAATTTTGTTTTTGTCGGAAAGGTTAAAGCCCAGAGCTAACAAAATCTTTCGTTGAGTCTCCATTCGGCATGGCATACCTTTTTCTATTCGCGCAATCGTCATGGGCGAGACATCTGCCTTGCGAGCCAATTCGGTTCGGCTCATCAGCAAAGATTCTCTGATTTTTTTTAGGGAATTACGGCTCATAAAAAAACCTTACTATTATTATCAAATAAAAAAACCTTAGCCAACGAAAGATTCATTTGGATCTGAATCGAGTTATCTCATCATTGGAAAAAATTTTAGGCCTGTCAAGCACTTTTATGCATAATTATATATAAATTATACGTAATTACATTATATTGTGTTGTTTTTTATTCAATTACTAGATATAGTATGATAAAAATGCGACAAAAGATGTAAGATCAGATGATTAACTAAAAAAACCTGATTAAGTACCTTAAAAATCAGCAATACTGATTTGGCTTCTTTTAAGGAAAGTTAAAAAATATACTCGGTCCTAAAGGCTGAAGGTTTTCCTCCAAGCAAGTGTTTTGCAGGCAGAAAGCAGACCGCTCATAGTATCAATGAAACTAAAGCTTTACCTTGACTTTAACTTTTCGATTCCATATATGATTGAAGGGTTGATTACAGACGAACCCATTAAATAAAAAAAGTGAAACGATGCCGGCATTCGATTTGCGCACAAAGACATAAAGGCGTCGTTGCCCGATTCTACTGTCAGGAAATATTTAGGAATATAGAGTCTTGGCTGCGAACTTGCAAACATCAGAAGAACAAGTCAAACCTTTCAGGCTGGTCAAATACTTTACATTTACGAGTCTGATTTTAATATTTATGGGGACACTGATTCTCTCTTTGTTCAACACGCACTTGGCCAAGAGCCTGCAGCAAAAAAAGAGTGAAGACTATGCCCATCTGCTGATCGAGAACCTGAACCATCAGGTTTTTTTGCAGTTTATTATTCCGGTGGTTTTGAAATTCGGCAGGATTCGGCTCAGTGATGAAAATCAGTTTAATTACATGGATAAAGTCGTCCGTAGCACACTTCACAGCTTTAAAATCGACATGGTCAACATCTACGATATGGAGGACACTATTTCTTACAGCTTTGACACGACTGTGGTCGGCAAAACGGATCTTGGCGGCAAAGCCTATCAGGATGCCATTGCCGGCAAGTCGACTTCAAAGCTGATTCAAAGAGGCAATTGGATTGAAATTCTCTTGGGATTGCCCCGTGACAGCAAATTAATTACCTTTGCGCCGCTGCGTGCCGAACAACCACTTTCCAGAATATCCGGCCCGGTGCTTGGAGTTGTGGAAATTGTGCAGGATTTATCTGAAGATTACAAAGCAATTTTCGATTTTCAGATACGCATTATCATTACCTGTACTGTGGTCATGGGACTGCTTTTTTTAGTGCTTCTATTGGTGGTCAAAAGGGGTGAAGGCATCAGCGAAAGAAGAGCATTGGAGAAGCTCCGGCTCCAGGAGCAACTCAATCGAGCCGAACGTTTGTCTTCACTGGGCGAGATGATAGCGGCTGTTTCCCACGAAATCCGGAATCCATTGGGCATTATCAGAAGCTCCGCCGAACTTTTAAAGAAAAAAATGGGCAGTTCCGATCCTTCAAATTCGATACCCGCTATCATTATTGAAGAATCTGTCCGTTTAAACAACATCATAACAGATTTTCTAAATTATGCCAAACCCAAGAGCCCGAGCCTGGTGCTGTGCAGCATTGAAGAGATTCTTGAAAAGAATATCACGTTTCTGGCATCACAGATCCAAGCAGAAGGCTATGTGATCGAAACACATTGTGATGATAATCTTCCGCGAGTACTTGCCGATTCCGACATGTTGTATCAGGCATTTCTTAACATTTTAATAAATGCCATGCAGGCCATGCCGGGCGGTGGCAAAATCTATGTTTCAATCACTTCACACGGTAATATGGTATCCATCCATTTTGAAGATGAAGGCCAGGGTATTCCTGAAGACCTTTTGGAAAAGATCTGGAGTCCTTTTTTTACAACCAAGGAAAAGGGAACCGGATTGGGCCTTGGTATCGTAAAAAATATTATCGAGTCTCATGGAGGGAAGCTCCGCATCAGCAATAGACAGGATTGCGGCGCCAAGGTTACGGTGGAAATACCCGTAAGACGAGAGGTATAGTCATGGAAACGGTCCTGATCGTAGACGATGAAAAAAATTATCCGCCGATATTAAGTGCGGTTCTGGAAGAAGAAGGCTTTGAAACCTTAACCGCCAACAGCGGCCAGGAGGCCCTTGATATTCTCAAACATTCCGATGTGGACCTGGTACTGACAGACATGAAGATGCCTGCTATGAACGGTATTGAACTGCTTGAGCATATCAAAACCGAAGATCCGGAGCTTCCGGTCATCATGATGACGGCTCACGGAACTGTGGATAAGGCTGTGGAGGCAATGCAGAAAGGTGCTTACAATTATGTACTCAAGCCGTTTGACAACGAGCGGCTGGTTCTTTATGTAAACAAGGCCATCGCCATGTTTCGGGTGGTCAAGGAAAACCGACACCTTCGCGACGCCGTCGAATCCCACTACCGTTTCGGGAATATCATCGGCAAAAGCAAAGTCATGCAGGATGTTTTCGCAACTATTCGTAAAGTTGCGACGGTTAATGCAACGGTGCTGATCGAAGGTGAAAGCGGAACCGGCAAGGAACTGGTGGCCAAATCGATTCATTTTAACAGTCCGCGGCGTGATAAGCCTTTTATTGCGGTGAACTGCAGTGCGCTCGCCGAAAGTCTTCTGGAAAGCGAGCTTTTCGGCCATGAAAAGGGTGCCTTTACCGGTGCCATTGCCACGAAAAAAGGGAGATTTGAGCTGGCTGACGGCGGGACTCTGTTTTTGGATGAAATCGGTGAGCTCTCTCACAACCTTCAGGTAAAACTTCTGAGGGTTCTCCAGGAAAAGGGCTTTGAACGCGTCGGCGGAATGAAGTCTTTGTCTGTCGACATCCGCATTATTGCGGCAACAAATAAAACTTTGAAAGACGAAATGCACAAGGGGCGCTTCCGGGATGACCTTTACTATCGACTGAATGTGGTGCACATCGTCCTGCCGCCTTTAAGGCAGCATCTGGAAGATATTCGCCCCCTGGTCGACCATTTTATAAAAAAATATACAGGCGAACATATATCCAAAACCCTTATAACGGGTGTTGATCCGGAAGTTGAACGTCTTTTTCACGATTACAGCTGGCCCGGAAATGTGCGCGAACTGGAAAATGTTATCGAGCGCGCCATGGTGTTGTGCCAAGGCAGCCTCATAACGATAACGGGTCTGCCCAAGGAGTTTAAAAATAGTGTTTACAATACATTACACATTGAAGGGATCCCGGCGGATGCCAAACTGGATGACACCCTGGCAATGATAGAAAAAAAGATGATCCAAAGGGCTTTGAGGTTGACCGACAACGTCCAATCCAAGGCAGCCGAATTGCTCGGCATCGGAAAAAGCGGACTAAACTGGAAAATAAAAAAGTTCAAATTGGACACCGGTTCAAATTAATTATTAACAATAGTTGGAGGTTATACAGGTTTTAGCGGGTGGAGATGTTGGAGTTCAAAATTTTGAATTGGAGGGCACCGGCACTATTTTATTATATTTTAGATTGTTACACGGAATTCCCTTTTATGTGTTCAAATTTTTGAACTCCTGATGTTTTAGGCTTTTATAGCCAAATTAATGGGTTGCATGAATTTGCAGTTCGACCGGTTCAAAAGTTTGAACACCATGCCGGATGTTGGTGGCATGGCAGCAAAGAACCTCGTGACGGTCTTATCTTGTAACGTATTATAAATTAAACGTTAATTAACAACTTTAAATTATTTTATAGTATTTTTATGTTTTGGCAGGAAACTTGCAACAACAAAAGGAAAACTGATAAATTTCTTCATCAGCTTTCCTCCTTAATGGCTAATCGACAGCGGCGCGGTTGGCCATTTTTTTTAGCCGGGGATCTTTTCTTTGGCGATCTCTAAGTATATCGAGTCGCTATGGTCCGATACAATCTTTTTAAATGCATTTAAACGCCCATCATCGTTACCCTTGGCGGCATAAATCTGCGCCAAATTAAAAAGCGCCTCATCTTTCATACGGTAGTCGGGTTCTGAAGCTATCATCTCAAAATACGTTGCCGCCTGCTTGTAATCCGCTTTGGCTTCATAAGCGTATCCCAAGCTGTTCAAGACGAGGCTCTTGAAAAACGGATTATCGCCAAATTCGGAAAGTGCTTGATTATATAGTTCTATGGCCTTGTCATAGTTGCCTGCCTTGTAGCATATATTGGCGAACATAAATCTGGCGAATTTCCCCCCCACTTTCCGGGGATACTGTTGCATAATCAGCTTAAAATCGTCGGCCACATCGAGATAGGCCCTATCCGGGCTGCTGGTCTTGATAATGCTTTGGTATTTATTCAGATCCTGTGCCAGCAGGAAAAATGCCTTGTTTTCAGCTTTGTCCGCAACGTATAGCATGCCTGCCAAGGCTATGCTAAAGACGACAAAAAGCCCCAATGCGGTGGACAAAAGAACTTTATATCGCGCAGCAAAATCAAGCAAATTGTATAAAAAAGTTGTAACCTTGTCAGGTTGTTCCAGGTCCCTTTTACGTGCTCGTGACACCCTTTTCTGTGCCATTATTCCTCCAATAATTTTTTGATTCTATGCCAGCCGTCCTCCGGGATTTTTGTCCCGATAACCTGGCACACTTCATAGCCGCAGGCTGATCCTAATTTTCCACATTTTGCAAGGCTGTAACCGTTGACTAGGCCGAATAAAAAGCCTGCCGCCCAGAGATCGCCGGCACCGGTTGTGTCAACCGCATCCCCGCCGCCCTTGGGTTCTATCGTTAAAATGTTGCCGGCATGGGCGATCAGGCTCCCCCGCTTGCCGATCTTAAGCGCTGCAATCTGCGTATTTTCAGAAAGTGCTTTGATCGCCTTGATTTCATCCGAACAGCCGGTAAAGGCACGCGCTTCATCCTCGTTGGCAATCAGGATATCTACATAATCTTTAACGATCTTTTCAAGGAGCGTTTTGGACTCTTCAACAACCGTAAAGCTGGATAGATCGAGGGATACGCGGGCACCGGCGGCTTTGGCTGCATCTAAGGCCGCCAGTATCAGCTCCTCGTTGAAAAGCAGATACCCTTCGATATGCACAACAGCTGCATTTTCAAAACACTCTTTTGTGATTTCTTCAGGGCGCGTTTCTGAAGATGCGCCCAAAAACGTAAACATGGAACGCTGGGCATCAGGCGTGATAATAGACAGCACCCTGCCGGTCGGTGAAGGCGAATTAAAAAGGAACGGCTCAACATTGTTTTTCTTTAGATCCGTTTCGAAAAAAACCGCCATTTTACCTCGGCCGCTTTTACCGACAAAGCGGGCGTGCCCACCTAGATTTCCGATGCCCACAACGGTGTTGCAAGCAGATCCTCCCGGAACAATTCGAGGCTTGCCGGTTGTCAGTGACAGGACATGTTCAATGAAATCGTTATCGACCAGCGTCATCCCGCCTTTAACAGCACCGGTTTTCGTCAGAAAGTCGTCATCTTCGTGTGCCAGGATATCAATAAGTGCTGATCCCACACCCACAACCAGCTTCCGGCCCTTATGAGTCTTTGACATAACCACATTATCTTGGCTTTAATACCTGGTATCCGTTTACCAAACCAGTGACTTGTGAATCCACCCCTGATCGCCGTCGGAATGCTCGATGTGAATCCAGTTGCCTTTTTGATTTAAGACTCTGAATGGAATTCCTTTTTCAACCGTGAACAGCGTCTTAAAGCTTGTACCGGGACCGGATCGGATGTTGCATTCTTCCTGGTTGGTGATGATCGACGGTATTTCCCGGATGAGAGATTTGTGTATCCAGCCCTGATCGCCTTCAAAATCACGAAAATGATACCAAGGACCTGATTTGTCGGTAATATTCAAGGGATGATATTTGCCGACCTTCCAAATGATATCGAATGTTGTCCCGGGTCCGCTACGAATATTGGCCACATCCACGGCAACCACCAGGCGTTCAGCCATGGCCATGTTGCTGCATACGACAACCAACATCGCTGCAATAATGTATGCATAACGTTTCATGCGAAACTCCATTTTACCATAACACAAACCTGCGCCGGCGACTATCCAGGCGTTCAATGCCTTCTTCCATGGTCTCATCCAAAGCCATGTTAAAATCCTTTTGCAAAAGGTGCTGTGAAAGCTCCTTTATTTCGTTGGCCCGTCCGCAAGGCCGATACTGGGGCATTATATTCACGTAAGTGTTGGCCGAAATCTCTTTGGCAATAAATCTCATCACCTGGCGGGTTCCTGCCAGTCCGTGGGGAAGAACCAGATGTCTGAGCAAAACCCCCCGCCGGGCAATACCCGCTTCATCGGTCACAAGATCCCCAACCTGTCGATGCATTTCTTTCAACGCCTGCCGGGCCACTTCCGGGTAATCTTCAGCGTCACAAGCCTTTTTGGCAACCTCAGGATCCCAGAATTTAAAATCCGGCATATAGATATCAATCACACCCTCAAGCAGTTTAAGGGTGTGAGCACTGTCATAACCGCCCGAATTGTATACCAAGGGTACCGAAAGCCCCGCGCCGGCGGCGATTTCAACAGCCGAGAGAATCTGTGGGACCACATGGGACGGGGTAACGAAATTAATGTTGTGGCATCCTGCATTTTGCAAGTACAGCATGATACGCGCCAGTTGCTCGCCGGAGACCGCTTCGCCGTAACCCTGGTGGCTGATATCATAATTCTGGCAGAAAAGGCATAACAGATTGCAGTGTGTAAAAAAAATGGTGCCGGACCCATGCCTACCGACCAGGGGGGCCTCTTCGCCGAAGTGCGCGTTGTAGCTGGAAACATAGGCCTGCTCACCGGTTTTGCAGACACCGGTTTCCCCGGCAAGGCGGTCAACTTTGCATTTTCTAGGGCAAAGGGTGCAGGACCGCATCATTTTATGGGCCTTGTTGATCCTCTCCTTGAGAATCCCCGTGTTAAACGCTGCAATGTATGCCGGTTCAAACGACGACATGGTTTACGGCCCTTCAGCGTTTCTCTGGCAAAGCTGTAAATTCAAATATGTTGCGATTTTCTAACCCGGTTGCAGGCAATAACATTTGAAACTATCTGGTATGTCCTGGCAAATTCCAGGTCGTACAGGAACCGCCTGAACAGGTTTTGGTCTGGGAGCCCACCCCCTGGCCTTTGCCGGACCCGCTGCCCACACTGTAATTTGTGGTGCTGAGAACCCGTTCAAACTCCCGCGAACTGCACTCCGGGCATTTGAGCTCAATTTCTTCATTCGAGTTCATTAAGAGCAGCTCGATGAATTGTTCACATTTTAAGCATTTGAATTCGTATATCGGCATAATAATACTCCCTGAGGCCGTTGAAAAACGTCCCCTTTTGTCCAATTCCTGTGTCAGGCTCAAATTTTGCACGAAGTGGAGCTTTAGCTCTATCCTCGAAATACTTAATTTATGTCTGTGGTTAAAATTATCGCCTTCCTTGGCCTTGAACAAAATTGAACATTTTTAAACAGCCTCATTTTTATTAGTAAATGAGCCGAATAAATTACAAGCCGTCTCAAAAGTGCAGATCGCGTCCTAGGGCAAGGCGCGAACCGACGAAAAAGCACAGCATACACAGGAGTATGTGAGCATTTTGAGGAGGTCCGCAACGCCGTAATTGGGCGTTAGATGTGTTTTTGAGATGGCTTGTATCATATATCAGAGAACTTTTGTAAACACAATACGTCTATAAAAGCTCTTGGTATCCCTTGTATAACAACAAGATTTAAAGTCGGCTGTATCCTGTCATAACGGGAGTCGTTGATAAGGGCTTTTGCCGGATTTTTTATTTCTTCGTAAATGTAAAGATACAAAAACACCCATAAACCTATGTAAAATAATTTTTCAAATTTTACAGTTTTTCTGATATTTGTTGACAAATATGCCTATAAATGTAAAGTTTATTTTGCATATTGTCGATTAAAAATAAGAATCGTCAGTTTTTTAATAATGAAAGGAGGCAATTTATGCCCTGGTCAGGAGCCAATTTAAAAGCTCTGGCAAAAGAGAAAGGGATAACTTTAACAAAATTAAGCGAACATTTAGAAGTGTCAAGGCAAACGGTAACAGCATGGACAAAAGGCAAAGTTCCAAAAGGTGATCATTTAATCGAACTAAGCAGGATTTTAGAAATCAATCCCGGATATTTTTTCTATGAAGATGAAACGCTAAGAACGATTTCAGTGCCCATGCACAGGAAAAGGGGGGTCGCAAAGGTAACGGAAAAAACGGAACAAGATTCGTTTCAGTTGGCTAAACAATATGAAAAACTGTTTATTGAAGCTCCCGACCCCGGCCTTGTTCCGGTCTTAAGAGTAAAACACAGAGATGATAAAAATGCGAGAGCTTTAGCTAAAGAATTAAGAAAGTTATCCGGCATTGAAGGCCACATGCCTATGGATTACAAACATACTTTTTACCTCTTGTCTCTATTGAGCATTGTACCCATCTTCAGATATTTTCCAGACAGCGTTAAAGATTATGCATTCTACTGTAGAATCGACAGACATCGTGTGGTTTTTGTGGATAACAATACTAATGTTTTAGATCTTATTTTCCCCCTTCTCCATGAAACAATTCATGCCATCCGCGACGAAGAACAAAATGCGATTGATGACCCGGTCGAAGAAGAGTTTTGCGACCTGGTTGCGAATTATGTTCAATTTCCATCAGATTATGTTCAATTGGTTTACGATACTATAACCGGTCGGAGGATCGATATTCAGATAAATCGACTCAAAGAGTTTGGCAAGAAAAATGGTCATTCACTGTTTGGAATTGCCAAGGAAATTAAGAAAATAAATCCTGCATTGGATCTTAATGTCGGAGGTGCGAATACAAATTTAAAAAAGGAATTCTCGACCATAGGAAATATTTTGTTTGATGTTGAAGATGTACGCGAAAATATAACCCGGTTAAATGCACTAAGCCCACTCTTTGTTGAGATTCTTAAGAATCAAATTGATAATGCAACACCAGGAAAAGCTGCTGAATGGTTAGGACTGGAAAGCATGCTTGATGGAAAACAGGTTATTGATGAGTTAAAACGGATCAGTTCCAGCGAAAATCTCTAATGAAAATCCTATGTGACACATGCTGCATGCTCATGGTTATCCGGATCGCGCCGGATATGCTGATTGACGAAAAATATAGAAAACAATACGATCAATAAAAAGACAGGAGAAGCTTCCCAGCCGAGACATCAAAAAAGAGAGTATAAAAAGCTGACCGGATTCAAATATCCAGAGAGTTAGCGTAAAGTTGATAGGGAGTAGTTTCCCGTGGGTTCGCTGCCGTGGTCTTCTGCTAATTTGGATTGGGAGAATCGGGAAAGGGTCTTGATTGCCTGACAACACTCAAACTGAGTTGCAAAGAGGCTGTTTGTAGGGTAGGGCCTGAGGAAGTTTGATCCGGATCTTTCGCCTCAGAACCTGCGGGCAAACTTTGTCGGCATCCAGCAGGTATTGCAAAAAACTGTGGATACTAACCAGGCGGAGCCTAAGGCTTGCCGGCTTTAACCCCCGATCCTGCTCGTGTTCAATAAAGGCTTCCAGATCCTGTTTGGTGAGCTGATCCATCTGCCGTTTGCCGGATTGTTCCACAAAACAGAGAAACGCAATGACCGTTGCGCAGTAATTGGAAAGGGTTTTAAACTTGCAGTTGCGGTGATACTTTTGATATAGAAACTTTAGAAAGTGCTCCTTTGCCAGAAACTGCTTTCGCTCCACCCGCTCAAAGATATGCTGAACCGACTGGCGCCGGCCGCCTGAAACGCTGGCATCTATAATGGGGCTTTTAAAATCGTCCGGCACTGTGACAAGAAGAGAAAATGGTGCGCCAGACCGATCCTGATGACCCAGATTCTGGTAATGATCCTTGAGAGTCGACGGATGAAGTCCATAGTAATCATTGGGGTTAAAAATATGAGGGTTGCTTCGCGTCATATCTGCCTCCTTTCCATGTTTCTTAGAAATATCAGACAGATAATGACTCGATCCCTATTATCGGTCAACCATCATTCTCGTTACGTCTAGTGGCAAGCTAGTGTTGAATGTAACTATTTGACACTTTTATAATTATGCAGCTTTCTGGATACATTCAGGCTTTGGAATTTGATAAATGAAAACAACACAATATTTTGACTATACAAGGAAACGCCCTGATCGTGCCCGGATCAAAGAGGACTGGATAAAATCAGTTATCGAAAAACCTGAGAAGATAGAAATTCAATCCGATGGCAGGATCAGGAAATGGGCCAAAATATCAGAAATAGGAAAATACTTGAGGGTTATCTTGCTCGAAGACGGCGAAACGGTTCATAACGCATTTTTCGATAGATCATACAAGGAGGAATAAAACATGAAAGTGAAATATTTTTCTGATACGGATACTGCTCACATCGAATTCACAGACAAAGAAGTCCTTGAGACTAAAGAGATAAGTGAAAATATCTATATTGACATTGATGGGAAAGGCAACATCGTGAGCATGACTATTGAACATGCAAAAGATAGTGCCGGACTTTGGGAATTCTCATATCAAGAAATGTCGCGCCAAGCCGTATAGGAATGCCGAACACAGCTTGGAGAAGTGCTTATTCCTCAAAAGGCGAAAAAGACTAAAATAAAATAATTATATCAGTAAAATAGAAAGTTATTTACTTCTTATTTGCGGATATTCCTCTTGGCCCCCTATGGCAGACCTATCGTAGGTTTTTTGAGGCGGCTGATATTTTTACCTGATGCCATGCTATCACAGGTCTTAAAAGCAGCCTTCGCACGGGTTTTTTGTGACCACTATTACATATTGCAATACCAGCTTCCCGTGTGATATTTAAAAAAATCTGAAACTGGCACTCGATCTGAAGCAGCCCGACATCTTGCGTCTGATTCCCTATGTCATATAAGGCGGAATATCGATTTCAATCTGCACCTGTTTTCGACCTGAACAGACTCAGCACTGTGGCAAGTATGGCTCATGCATTAAACCTTAAATCGGTAAAGTTCAAGATTTGAAACGGAAATTGCAAACGAAATTGAACGGTATGCCGTAGTTGATGAAGGCAAGGTATCTTCAGCGGTAAGGGTTAATCTACGATGCTTTCCTGATCTGGCTCGGCAGCATCCTCCTTGCGGTTCTGGAAAACTTTAAAACAAACGACATTAAATACACCTATCACAACTTCTGGACCAATCAAAAACAATGAAAACCCCATATATTGCGGTTACTGTGTAATTTTTTACATAATGTGGCGGCTGAAAATTGAAAGGATTGACAATATAAATTGTTATATAATATTAAAGGTTTCCCATTATAGCACTCATCATGCGGCAAAATTTGCCACACTCATTTATAAACTATGAAACTTTTTTCATGCTCAATCTTTACGTTTAACATTTTCTTCGTATGTGTAAAAAATATTCAAGTTCTTGATTTAACAAGCCGATAATGATTTTATAACACGATTTATAATCTGGGAAAACAATGGCATAATTATTGCAGTAATCATTTATAATATTAGGATGGTATATAATGTCGTTGGGAATAGCTTTTAAGGGACCAGAGGGAATAGTTTTGGCGGCTGATAGTAGGGTTACGCTTACTACTCAAAAACAAATAGGGGGAGTACCAAACTTAATTGCCAGTACTTTTGATAATGCTACAAAAATGCTTGAAATATCAAAGCATAATTATGTTGGCACGGTGACTTATGGCCTTGGAGCTATGGGTGAAAAAGAACCAAGGGTTGCTCATAGCTTCCTTCCTGAATTTGAAGAGCACCTTGAAGCTCATCTGAATCAAAAGGAAGTTACAAGACTATCAATTGAAGAATTTTCTAAAGAATTAAGTGGGTTTTTTATGAAACAATGGGAAAAACATATGCCGAAAACTTTTTCGGGACCCGATATGGTTTTTTTGGTTGGGGGTTTTGATGAGGGAGCGGCTTATGGGAAAGTTTATATGATAGCAATTCCAAGTAACCCCGAGCCCGTTGAACGAAATGCCAGCCAGTTTGGAGTTATTTGGGGAGGGCAGTTAGAATCTACAAATAGGCTAATAAAAGGATTTGATCCAGAGTTACCTTCAATTATAAAAAAATTTTTGAACTTAGACGAGACTAAAACAAAAGAGCTTACAAAACACCTTGAAAATAAATTGTCTGCACAGATTCCCTATCAATTTTTACCGCTTCAGGACTGTGTTAATTTATCAATTTTTTTAATTCGCACAACTATAGAGATGCAAACGTGGATGCTTGGGATTCGAGGTGTAGGTGGAGCTATAGATGTTGCAACGGTTACTCGAACTAATGGTTTTAAGCCTGTGCAACGGAAAGAAATTATTGGGCAAAAAGATTTAAAATAATTAACGAGAAGGAGGAATTATGTTTCCATTAACCGACTCAGTTAGCTCTAATAGTTGGCTTGAAGCAAATAAAGATATTAAAGTAAATGCATATATTGAAAGTTTGGTATCTACATTGAATCTGCCTGTAAAGCCATTAGAACAACAAGACTTGAGTGAAGCATTAAATCAAACGAGCTTTGGGGTTTTAGTAAATACTTTTCCTGTTGAATCTGCACTTGATACTGAATTTCAATCTTGGGATTCTCTTAGCGATGAAGCATTAATAAATTTTGAGCAAAATTTAAGTTAATAATGGATCGAGGCGATGTAATAACTGTTGACATCCCAAAGCCTTCAGGTCAAAAAGGGCATGAACAAACTGGTTATAGACCCGCTATTATTTTACAGTCTGAGGTTAATGACTCAGGCTTACCGACAATCATAATAATTCCTTTTACATCTAATCTTCAAGCTATGCGATTCCCTTATACTGTTCATGTCGATCCATCCCCACAAAATGGACTATCTGTAGCATCTGCCCTTTTAGTTTTTCAGCTGCGTGCCATCGATAAAAAACGTATTGGTAATGTAATAGGACGCCTTGAAAATATTTATATGCGGAAAATAGAAGATGAGTTAAAAAGGTTGGTAGGTTTTGATTAAATTATTGTTCCGCATCCATCCTATTTTACCGCCCAATTCGTTTCAATAACGCTTCAAATATATGTCAAATTCGCAACCATCCGACCCACAAACCCTTATTTATCAAATGTCTCCACTTACCCTATCCCCTCAGTGATTGATAACTGCCTTTGATCGATTGTTTCGTGACAGTTATTAAAAGTTCACGATTACGTTCGCCAATCGCAAGTCTTCAGGCTCGTAATAGTGCCGTATAGCGGCTATAAGTCCTCACTCCTAAAATGTTGGGCAGGACTGAGGAATAGCAAACGTAAGTTACAAACACTACGGAACTCGATTGCAGATAGCAGCAATGTTGGTCAGGTGCTGTAAAATCCTTTAATTTCTATGATACGTGTTGAATATCTCTCTCGGGCACACCCTCACCGTCAATCGGCAAGCGTACCACGAATTTGGCTCCCTTTCCGGCAGTGTTTTCAAGGGTTAGAGAGCCGCCGTGTTTGCGGATGATTTCATGACACAGATACAGTCCCAGGCCGGTTCCCTTTCCAACTCCCTTGGTTGTAAAAAACGGTTTGAAAATGTCCTGCCGAATCGGTTCAGGAATTCCGGGACCGGTATCTTGGCATGCAAAAACGACCTGGCGGGCAACTTTGTCAAAATGGGTTTCAAGGAAAATGTTCGATTTCTTTTCGCCGGCAGCCTGGAAGGCATTTTGGATAATATTCAGGGCAACCTGCCCTAAATTGGCAAAGTTGCCGTGGATATCCGGCAGATCCGGATCATAATTTTCGACGATATCCAGATCGTGACGCTTATACTGGTTGAAAAGCACCCGCAAAGCATCTTTTACCACCGTGTTCATGTTTACGGCTTCGGAATAGGTCTGGGTCTGCCTGGAAAGACCCAGGAGGCTGAGCACGATCGATTTTGCTCGGCCGAGTTCCTTATCGGCAAATTTCAGATCATCTATCAAATCTTCATCCGGGAGATTGTTTTTGTCCCATTGCGTTAAATCCTCGATGGTTGCCTGAATGAGGCTGGTGACGCTTGCCAGGGGATTGTTGAGTTCATGGGCCACTCCTGCGACCAACTGGCCGATGGCAGCCAGACTTTCGGAGCGAATCAACTGCTCCTGGGTTCGTTCCTTTTCAAAAAGGACCGCTTGAAGGTCCCGGGTCCTTTCTTTGACCTTTTTCTCAAGATCCCTGCTCAGGTCATGGACCTTTTTGTACGACTGGGCGTTTTCCATGGCAAGGGTGCTCTGGCCGGACAGGGTTTCCAGAAGATCCAGATCCTCCGGTGTAAACAGGTCGCCGGAAAGCTTTTCGCCTAAAATAACGAACCCTTTTAACGTATCCCTAAACATCAGAGGCAGGGCAATTTCAGCACAAAGCACGTTCATCTCGGACAGCAGACTCCCTGTTTCACCGGAAGCCGTTTTCGGGTTAAGGTCCTTCCTGAGTACCGGCCTTTGATGGATTTGCATGCAGATGACCAGTTGTGATTCTTTGGATATCGAATCGGCGTTTCCGGCTAAACGCTCATTACCGCGAGTTGAAAGTTTGATGAAGCGCGCCTTGGATGCATCCGGTAAGAACAGGGCACAGTGTTCAACCTTCAATGCGTCGGAAACGGTCTCCATCAGCAGCTTGTTAATTTCGTCGAGGTCGAGCAGAGACACGATCATTTGACTGACATGTTTGATGGTCTGTTGATAGTCATATTTGCCTTTATAAAAGAGACGGTCAACAATAGTTTGTATTTTTGATTTCAGCGGGCCGAAGACAAACGCGATCAAGAGAAAAAAGAGAATCGGGAAGAAAATTGAGTCTGAAACCTTGGACGCCTTGAACAGCTTTTGCGCTGCAATAATGATAGATGCGTATGTGCATGTTAAGCATGCCGTTAAAAGCGAGTAAACAAGACCCTTTTTAATCAGGACGCCGGTGTCAAGCAGATCGTATTTAAAGATTCCGTAAGCAAAAATAATCAGAGGGAAAAAGCTGAAATTCCCCGGCGGGTACATTGCAACGCCGTGCAGCGGAAAAACGTCCAGGCCGTTCATAAACCCCATAATTCCAAAACCGACAAACATATATTTCAGTCTGTTTTTGCGGGTATTGTTTTTTTCTCGGCCAATGGACTGAAAAATGAGTATCAGAACATAAATGCTAACAAATAGGGCGGCGAGGCCGAAAAGCGGAAAGAGCATCCCGCCTTTTGCAAAATAGCCGAAATAGTGCTTCTGCATGGACGCAATATAAAGAGAGGTCGGTGTAAGGCACATCAGCACAAAAGCATAGGCATAGGCCGCCGGGATGAGCCACTTTCGCCGGGAAATGTTCAGATAAGCATGAAAAAAATGAAGGTATACCGGCAAAAGGTAAACAATAAAAAAATGATCGATACGACTGATCGCAAGCGCCGTGTTCGCCGATGTAACGTTAAAGACGCAAAGTATGTCGATATAAAGAAATGTGCCGAGGATGCAAATGATCAAAAAAAGGATATTGCTTTTGGTCCAGCGGCCGCGAAAAATCGTCAAAACAGCCAGGCCGGCAAAGCCGCACAACGTCAATAACGGCGGGATGCTGTATAGATTCATTTTTAATGCTCGTTGCTGGTTACTGGTTGCTTGTTAATTGATACTTGTTGAAGCGGAACGGAAATCACGATTTACCGAGGATGACATCTGTTCAGCGATTTTTCCAATGAAGTTCAATTTTTGTGCCAGAAGCGGATTTATTTTTTAAAGGGATTAAATTCAAATAGGTTATGACGGTTTTTGAGATAGAACTGCGGGGTGTTGGAAACGGATGGATTAGAAAATGCACAAAAAACTATGCATGGCCGCACAATTCTTTGTGCAATGCTGATAATATTCGGGAAAAATAATAGGCCGACAGGTGCTTTATTTTAATGATTGCAAATCCAAGGCCTGTTGCAGCTCATCATTTTTGAGAACTCCTATTTCAATCAGGATCTCTCCAAGTCTTCGCTTCATTCTATCCAAAGCCCAATGAAGGTCTTCGGGTTTTATATATCCCATGTTTTTAAGTATTTCTCCAATCTTTATGGCTTCTTTCTTTTGATGATTCAGGGCCGTGTGCAATTGTTCGGCCGTTATACGGTCGGACTGAACCAAAACTTCACCAAGCCTGAGCCGTTGTTCCGAGAGGGCCCGATCAACATCTGCGTCTGTAACGTACCCTTTAGAAACCAAAATTTGGCCAAGTTTGGGTCTATCCTTTTGTCCGGTCTCATCATTGTATCCAACCATCTTGTTTCTCTCCGCTCCTTTAGTCCGATTAACCCGAATTTTTCATCGTTATAAATTGGTCAAAGCAACGATTGTATGCTTTCAACTCGATATCATCATCACAGCTCTTTGGTAGTCAGGCATTGTCCTATTCAGTATCCCCGGTGAATCGGGACTCCTGCTTAGCTCCGACCAGCAACCATTAACCCACATCCGGCAACAAGCAACCTACAGCTTATATCCTGTATCATCTATCATGTATTCAACATTTCGCGGGCATGATCGAGGGTGGCTTGCGTAATTTTTTCACCGCCCAGCATCCTGGCGATCTCCCTGACGCGATCTTCTTGGCTTAAACGGTCGATGGTGGTTCTGGTTCTGCCGCGAAAAACATGCTTGGATATCTTGAAATGGTGGTCGCCAAATTTTGCAATCTGGGGCAGATGGGTGATGCAGACAATCTGATGATGACGGGCCAGGGCGGACAGTTTTTTGCCGACAACCTCGGCCACCTTTCCTCCGATGCCGGCATCGACTTCATCAAACACAATGGTTTCCACCGATTCGGTTTCAGCCAGGATGGCCTTTAACGCCAGGACCACCCTGGAGAGCTCACCCCCGGAAACAATACTGGCAAGCGGTTTGAGCGGTTCGCCAATATTGGTAGCAATCAGGAAAACTAAACGATCGCTTCCGGTTTCAGTGAGGGCGTTTCCCTGAAATGCAAGGTGTGGATCGGTAGTGTCATCGGCCGGGAGTGTTTGAAACGACACCTGGAATTCTGTCTGGGACATCTCGAGGGTGTCAAGCTCTTTGATGACTTTGCGGGCCAGGGTCTCGGCGGTGTGCTTCCTTTTCGTGGAAAGCTCGACAGCCAGCTTGACCAGTTTGGTGTGCAGTTTGGAAAGTTTTCCCCGGGTTTCATCGATCTTGGCGGAAATATTCTCGATGGCCGCCAGTTCATGATCGATGGTGTCAAGTTTGGCCAGCACCGCCTCAAGGGATCCTCCGTATTTGCGCTTCAGCCGGTTTAAGGCATCAAGGCGCGCTTCAACTTCTTCAAGCCGGTTTTCGTCAATTTGGATGTTTTTTAAGTAAATTCTAAGCTCTTCAGCAATATCTTCCAGTTGAAATGTGGTTTCCGCCAGCTTTTCGGCCTTTGCTGATAGGCGATTATCAATCTGGCATGCTCTGTTAAGATTCTTTTTTACCGCTGCCAGGCGCTCTACGATAGCCCCCTTTGAGCTGTAAAGCTCTTCGATACTGGTATGTACATCCAGGTATAGTGCTTCCGCGTTTTTCAGAAGCATTCTTTCCTGTTCAAGAGCCGCGTCTTCTCCGGGAGTGATGGACGCTGCCATAATCTCTTTTTGCTGGAATTCGAGCAGTTGAACATGGTCTGCCTGTCGGCCATCGGCAGTTTGGAGGGCCTTGAGGTCCCGGATCAACGGCAGGATTTCATGATAGCATTGATAAACTTCAGCGCGCAACGGTATCAGACCGCCGAACTGGTCAAGGATCAGCAATTGCTGATCTTCTTTTAAAAGCCCCTGATGGGCATGCTGGCCGGAGATGCTGGCCAGATTTTCGGTGATGCCCGTGAGCATTGCGATCGTGCCAAGACGGCCATTGATATAAATTTTGTGCCGGTCGCTGCGCGAAATGATTCTGCGGATCAGCAGCCCCTCTGCGGCATCAAAACCGTGTTCTTCCATGATGCCGGCAACGCTGCTTTCGGGTTTGATCTGAAAAAGGGCTTCCAGTTCGGCAGTTTCACTGCCGGTTCGAATCAGACCGGTGGCGGCACGGCTGCCCAACAGCAGATTGACGGCATTGATTATTATCGATTTGCCGGCACCGGTTTCCCCGCTTAAAATCGTAAGTCCGTCTGAAAAAGATATCTTGAGATCGTCGATGATGGCGAAATTTTTGATGGACAGTTCTTGCAGCATAAAGGCAATACCAAAGGTGTTCACCCGGCAGACAGACTTTAAAAATGTGACGGCTAACCAGTCTTTATCAATACGATTTTATTGCACAAGATTTGACGTTTGTAAAGATTCTAATTTCTAAGATGCTGTTTGCCCGCGAATGCGGCTAAAGCTTTTTTGATCAGTTCTTCAGTGAAGGGTTTTTGCAGGGTGGCGTTTATCCCGGCGGCATAGGCTATTTTATGGTCCTGAGCCTCGCTCTGGGTGGTAACCATGATGATCGGCAGCTCAACCTTGCGGTACCATTGTCGGACAGCTTTAGCAAAGTCAATACCGGTGATGTCAGGCATGTTCAAATCAGCCAGGATCACGTCGGGTTTTTCTTTCCGGATCCGTTCAAGGGCCTTGGCAGGAAACTCGAACAGTTGAGCTTCGCATCCTAGATTGTGAAGTACGCTTCTGTAAATATTCAGAATCATTTTGGAGTCGTCCACGGCAAACACCTTCAGCTTTGCTTGGTCTTCCGCTGTTTTTCCCGGAGTAATCTGTTTGGCAAGATCATTATGCCCTGCCTGTGCAAGGATGCTTGCAAAATGTAATCGGATGTCGGGGTGGGCCTTAGTGGCCAGATAATTGACGGCAGTAACTTTAAAAAAATCCTCTTCCAAGAGGTCTAAAAAAATCGCGCCGCACTGAGAATTGATGATGGTTATCATGATCTTAAGGGCTTCGGTGTCTACGGAACGGGTTAAGTTCCGTATGCCGCCGGCCAGCACGGCGTTGTAGTGCCGGTCAATGGCTTTGGCCGCTGCCGCTCGGACATTGTCCACCGGATCCTGCAATCCGGCGGTCAGCGTATAGACCCCCTTGTCAAGCGGAAGTCTTCCCAGGGCCTCATAAGAGGCAAAGCGGACGTTCGGATCTTTGGGCTGATTGAACAAAAGTTTTCGGATGGGAGGGATGGCCGCGCTGTCACCGATATCGCCGAGTACGTTCAAGGAATGAATGACCAAATCAGGATTGTCTCGTAAAAGATTTTTGATCAAAACTCGAACGCTCATCACGCCGATTTCACCTAGTTTTTGCTTGCCGGCCGTCCGTAAATGGGCATGCTGCGACCCAAGGGTTTTGTTAAGGGTTTCGAGTGCCTGCGGGATCTGGGCTTTAGCCATTATATTGAGGATCATATGGTCCAGGTCGGGATCTTCACCAAGCTTGTCGCCCAGTTTCCGTATGGCCTCCGGCGTGGCCAGCTCGCCTAAGGTACGCACGGAAGCAATAATCAGCTCCCGATTCCCTGGGTAGAGGTATTTGCTGACAGCGGCAACCGCAGCAGGATCACCGATCATTCCCAGAGAAATGATGGCGGATTCAATGAGGTTCACGTCCTTTTCTTTGGTCAGGATATCAAGCAGGATCGGCACGGCCTTCTCAAGCCGGATTTCCCCTGCAACCCCTGCTAAAAACGTCCTGCTCCGCAAGTCCTTTCCGTTCGACAGCAAATCCAAAAGAACCTCCGGGTTCTCCAGGATCTTGGAAAACATGGTTTCCTTAAGATGTGGAAATGACTCATGAACGTTCGGGCTGTTCGCGATGACACCGGCCAACAGGGGAATTGCAAAATCGTTTTCTGCCCGGCTGACTTCAAACAAAGCCTGTTTCTGAACCTTTCTGCTCACCTGCTCCAGGGAAGCAAGCACGAGCCTGGCTTTGAGCAAATCCTTTACTTTGATGTCGAACCGGATTTCATCCAGCAAGTCCTGTTCTTTGATATGACCCATCGGTGACCCCTTTTTCCTAACCAATCCTACACTTACTCGTATAAACTTTAGGTTATTGTTCGGAAATCTTTTGAGCAGCGTCCAGGACCCTGCCCATAATGTCGTTGACGTCGTCTTCTTGAAGATCCAAAAATTCCATGGCCGTAGCGTCCATCTGATACAATGTACCGTCGATGCCGAGACCCAGACCGGTCATCATGGCGATGGCATCGGCCATATGGACAATGTAGGCCAATTTGCTCCCCTTAGACCGGGAAGGATGGTGGTGATATCGTATGGCAACGGTCACCGGTTGGGGGATGTTCCAGGA
>JACKQG010000872.1_pt1 | contig 42536 bp, 43 predicted proteins | sample 8237621 | NCBI WGS metagenome assembly JACKQG01 (sample SAMN15677084, study PRJNA649215) | marine metagenome | biome: marine; feature: Black Sea; material: saline water; isolation source: suspended particulate matter (SPM) from the Black Sea western gyre | collected 2013-06-09/2013-06-10 | depth... | reverse complement strand
CGTCAAAGGAACGCCGCTTGATCATGTTCCCATACACCACATTTGACTATAACTCCAGAGATCGAGATGAAAGGTTTCTAATAGGTGTGACTGATATTCATTTTGCTAAGTCTAAATACTGTGAAGAATTCAATTAGAAGGGCTTAAATTCAAAATTGATTTTATTAAACCTTTTTATGCATTGCTCCTAGTCCATTACTGTCCTTTGGCAGTAGAAATTAAATAGAACGCCTTTAAATATGGGAGAATTCAAATGAACACCAAGGATGAATACATTAAGAAAATGGAAGTCAAAATGGATGAATGGTCGGGCGAAATCCTCAAGGTTCGTGCTGAAAAAGCAGAGGCTGATCTGAAAATAAATTACATGGTGGATATTGAAAAATTGCGAGAAAAGCAGGCGACCGCAAAGAAAAAACTATCCGAACTGAATGACGCTGGCGAAGATGCCTGGGAAGATATTAAAACAGGAATAGAAAGTTCCTGGGCGGAACTAAAAAAAGGAATTGCGTCGGCCACTTCCCGATTCAAATAATAGTACCCCCCCAATTTTTATATCGAACTCAACCATTGAGACTGTATTTTATCCAGGCTCAATTTTATATTATTCACTTTTATAATTTCCTAATAAAAACTGTTCTAAATAATTTAGCCGTTAAAGATTAAATGTAGCTGAATTACTTTTTCTATGAAAAGACCTCACATATTAATTTTTGTTCTTGTTTTCATCTATACGTCGATGTCTGGAGTTTCCATGCTGTCGGGACAAGAGCTGGAGCAAAAAGAAGATAAGTTTGCTTTCAAAACTAAAAAGCTAACCGGAGACTGGAAGGGTTTGCGAACCCGGTTATACGAAAGGGGTGTGGATTTTGAAATGGAATACTTTGGCGATCTATTTTCGTTGGTTTCTGGTGGACTAGACCGAAGAACTGATTTCACCGGACTTTTGGAGTTGGAACTTCATCTTGACGCAAACCGTCTTGTAGGTTGGGAGGGAGCTCAATTTTTTATTTTTGGAATTGGGAGTCACGGAAACGATTTTTTAGAAAATGTTGGTTCGGCCCATGACGTCAGCAGTATTGCAGCTCCCGATACATTCAAATTTTTAGAGCTTTGGTACGAACAATCCTTTTTAGAAGATCAGTTGTCAGTTCTTCTGGGGCTCTATGACTTGACTGGGGAATTCGATATCCGACCTACGGCACAACTGTTTGTCAATGGAGCATTTGGGCCCGGTCAGGATTTATCCGAGACTGGTAAAAACGGACCCTCCACTTTTCCTGCTACTTCGTTGGCGGCACGTATTAAAATAAAACCAACCCCCTCCTTTTATTATAGTGGGAGCGGTTCTCGATGGAGTTTCAGGAGACCCAACCAACCCAACCAATGGAACACAAATAGATCTAAACAGTGATGATGGTTTTCTGATAGTCCATGAAATAGGTTACGAGCTGTCTTATGAAAAAACAGGATTGAACAAAGCAGGGATTGGGGCATGGATTTATACAACGGACTTGGACGACCTTGTGCGTGTCGATGCTAATGGAGACCTTGTTAAACAATCTTTAACTTATGGCGTCTATGCTTTTGTGGATGGCATAATCTTCCTGGAAGAAGGGTCCGCCTCTTCGGGACTTTATTCTTTTTTCCGTATTGGAATGGCGGAAAATAATGTCAATAAAATCGATTTGTATCTAGATGGTGGACTGGTCTATCAAGGTCTTTTTCACAATCGACCCGATGATAAAATTGGATTGGGTATTTCGATGGACCATTTCAGTGAGGGGTTCAAACAAAAACAGGAACAAAGTCAGATATTAATTGAAGAGACAGAAGTTTTGCTGGAGCTTACCTACCAGTACAATGTCGGGCCCGGTATTTTTTGACAACCTGACTTTCAGTATGTGTTCAATCCTGCACAACTCAAGGGGACGAGTAACGCCGCTTCGATAGGTCTAAGATTTATGGTGAACTTATAATTCCTCTTTGCCCACCTTATTAGTGTAGCTAATTATCTTTGTTGTTTATTTAAACAGGAAAAAGTAGATACGAATGGTTTTAAATGTTTTGAGGGTTTTGGGATATACTTTTCTCAGGCGCGATGATTTGTTAGAAATACAGTTTCTCTTCACTATTATTTTTAATAATATTGCACATTCTCAGGACAACCTACGTGACCTTTAATTTTTGGCACCCCCTGAATCATAAAGGAGATTTTTATGTCGAACGATACTGGTTTGATTGCAGCTTATATTCTTGATGGAAAAGGCAAGGGTATAAAAGTCGGATGGGAGGAAATCCGAAACTGGAAGCCAGAAAAGGGAACTCTCTGGGTACATCTTGATTACACTTCACCTGAGGCACAAAAATGGATTACCCAGGAAGCGAATATAGAAGAAGTTCCCAGCGAAGCTCTACTGGAAATCGAAACCCGGCCAAGAAGTACCCTTTATAGCAATGGTTTGTTGTGTACTTTGCGGGGAGTCAACTTGCTACCTCTATCCGATCCAGAGGACATGGTCGCCATTCGGTTATGGATCGAAAAAAATAGAATTATATCAACCCGAAAAAGAAAGTTGCTCTCCGTAGAGGATTTAAGAAATTCTTTAGAAAAGGGGAATGGGCCCAAAACACCAGGTGAGTTCCTGGTAGATCTGACCGATCGGTTGACCGGGCGGATGGCGGATGTCATAGACCAAATTGATGACAATGTAGATAACCTGCAGGACCAAATACTCACCATGGAGAGCCATCAATTAAGACCTGTCATAGCAGGATGCCGCCGCCAAGCAATCGGGTTAAGGAGGTATCTTGGTCCTCAGCGGGAGGCCATGTCCAAGCTACATAATGAAAGGGTTCAATGGTTGGATGACGTTGATCGGATGCACCTGAGAGAGACTTCTGACCGAATGATGCGATACATTGAGGATCTGGACTCGTCCCGAGAACGCGCCTCTGTCGCACAGGAAGAATTAATGAGCCGCTTGTCTGAAAATATGGAAAAGAGAATGTACGTGATCTCCATCGTTTCCGTCGTTTTTCTTCCCCTTAGTTTTTTAACGGGACTGCTTGGAATCAATGTGGGTGGAATCCCAGGCGCTGATAATAAGACGGCCTTTTTAGTTGTTTGCTTGGGGCTTTTAGGAATTGCAATCATTCAGTTTTGGTTTTTTAAAATAAAAAAATGGATCTAGTTTTAACCGCCCCCTCTCTCTTAATCGACCGACTCTTCAGGAGCAAGTAAAATGGAAATCCTATTAGATCAAATTAAATATATATGGAGTCTCCTAAGTACTCCTCTATTTCAATTGGGTAGCTCACAAATTTCTTTAGCCTCTCTTTTTGTAGCGTTAATTGTTCTTGCGGGGTTTGTAATTATTTCCAAGATCATTGAACGCGGGGTGCATAACGCTCTTAAAAGCAAGAGCATTGATTCAGGAGTTAAGGGGTCTATAGAAAGGTTTTCAAGATATATAGTAATTACCCTGGGTGCGTTTATAGCATTGGACACGATTGGAATAAGCCTTTCTTCCTTGGCTGCCTTGGGTGCCGTTTTGATGGTGGGCATTGGATTTGGACTGCAAAACATAGCGCAAAACTTTGTCTCGGGCATCATCATTCTGCTGGAACGCCCCATTAAAAAAGGTGACATTGTAGATGTCGGAGGAGTCTCAGGAAGGGTGTACGATATCCGGGTCCGGTCAACCATTATTGAAACTCGTGATGATGTGGCCATCATCGTGCCCAACTCCCAGTTCATCGCGGAACAGGTTGTCAATGATAGTTTCTCAGGAGATAAAATTCGTCGAATTCTTAAGGTCGGTGTTGCCTACGGTTCCGATGTAAAAAAGGTTACAGAAATATTGTTGAAAGTTGCCAGCGAACACAAACAAGTTCTTCAAGAACCCACCTCTAAAGTATATTTTATGGATTTCGGAAATTCTTCATTAGATTTTGAATTGCGGTTCTGGGTAAACGAACTTTGGACCACGGATGGAATTCTTTCCGATTTAAGATATGCCATTGATCAGGAATTTAGAGATGCGGACGTGTGCATACCTTTCCCGCAACGAGATTTGCATATAAAAACCTGTGAACCTAAATTAGCCTAGCCTATATGCAGCTGGACTTGCATAAAAATTTACAGAGGATAGATTCAAAAAAACATTTTGATTAACACACATAAATTTGATGTAATTATATAACCTTCCCCAAATTAGGCCCACGAACTTTTAGAGTTTTCAGGGAGAAGGTCAGAGAAGGTCACTCCTGCCCCAATAAACTTCAGGTTATATTTTCCATTCAAAGTTTTTCATCAAGGTCTCGGCAATCGGATTAGAAAATTTTCTAGGACTTGAAATCAGCCAAAAATCCTCCGTCACTCCTTGCAGGCTGCCAATTTTAATGAGCTTGCCCTCTTTAATAAGCTCTTTACCCGCAAAATCAGGTAAGGGAACCAGACCCATCCCCTCATATCCAAGTAATTTCTGGATGCTGGTATCCTGAGATTCTATGACCACATCGACGGTGATCCCATTGCTTTGAAAAAAATGGTTCAGATCATGGCGAAGTTTGCTATGGAGTGATGGCATGATGAACGGCTGGTCATGGAGTGATTGCGGAAATTTCCGTTTCAAAGCCTGAAATTTTTTCGTAGCAAAAACTGTAATGGGAATTTTTGCTAAATTTCTGGAGAAATATTGTTTTGAGTCTCCAGTGGTCGGTGGATAATTTGAGATGACCAAATCTATTCGATGCGCCTGGAGTTCCCTGAACAGATATTCGCCTCCTCCCTCGAGAACGGTAATTACGCAAGGAGCAATTTTTTGCGCAGAGCGGATCAGTGATTGCACGAGACTTTTAGGAACGCTATCTAGAGCCCCAAACTGTACATGGGCGCGTTTAGAAAAAGTTTCATCCTTTATAACCTCCATCAGTTCGTTGCCCAAACTGAAAATTTGATTAGCGTAATCTAAAACAACCTTGCCGGCTTCGGTAAGATGAAGCCCTCGGCCTTGCCGGGTAAACAAACTTTGGCTTAAAGACTCTTCCAGGTTTTTTATTTGGGTGCTGATGGTTGGTTGCCCTACCCTCAGTTTCTCTGAAGCGCTGCTGATACTCCCCTCTTTTGCGGTCATCCAAAAATAATACAGGTGGTGATAATTTAACCAAGTCATGATTTCAACTCTCTCCATTGCTTTACTATAAACAAATTATCCAATTAAAATTATTGAATATTTAAAATTCTAAAATTAGAATACCCTTACCCCTTCACTTTGGAAATATAAAATTATCAGGTCTGGCGATGCCGCACAAGGCCTTAAATAGTTTTATTATAACAAACTATTCAATTAAAAATATCGAATATTTAAAACTCTAAAATTAGAATACTCTTTCTGCGTCACTTTGGAAATATAAAATTATCAGGTCTGGTGTTGCCATACAAGACCTTAAGTTGCGGGGGTGGTTTCCTCCTACCGCCCCGGCGCCTTATTTTCTTACAGGAAAGATGATCATGTTAAATATTGTCAGCGACGCAAAAGATGCCTTGCAAAAGCTGATTCAGGGATATACCCGGTTTCTAAAACTATCAAGGCTTACAAATGATAATGTTCATGCCCCCAGGCCGCTTGAGCTGGGTTTATGAGGGGTGTTTTGAATGGATATGTTTTGGGAATTGTTAAAAGTTAAATCAGTCATGCATAGAAATCCATATTCCAGCAAGGCTCGTAAATTGTTTTTTTATTAGGGATTTAACAATGTCGACAATCGGTAATTCCTGGGCAGGCTATTTAGCACTAGCTGGTTTTTTTTTAGCCTACCTGTTGGTTGTTTTTGAAGAAAAAATTCATCTAAAGAAGTCGAAACCCGTTGTTCTAGTCGGGTGCCTAATGTGGCTTTTCATAGGAATTTATGAAGCCGGGCATGGAGGAGGCGAGCACGCTCATGAATTTATCAAAGAACTCATTGCAGAAATTGGAGCGCTGTTTTTCTTTCTTTTGGTGGCAATGGTTTATGTCAACACGCTGGAAGAGCGAAATGTGTTCCGTTCTTTGCGTTCCTGGCTGTTGCGCAAGGGATTAGGTTTTAGATCGTTGTACTGGGCCACCGGTTTAATCACTTTTTTTCTTTCACCGCTGGCGGATAACCTGACAAGCGCTTTGTTAATGTCCACTGTTGCCCTCGCCGTGAGCAATGGAAATGCCAAGTTTATCATTCCGGCATTTGTCAATATTGTTGTCGCGGCCAATGCCGGAGGAGCCTGGAGCCCTTTTGGGGACATCACCACTCTCATGGTTTGGACTTCGGGGAAAGTAGAAACTCTGCAATTTGTTTATTTAATGATTCCTTCGCTAGTCAACTGGATCATACCGGCAACTATCATGTACCCGTTTATTCCAAAGGGAAAACCGGAGATCTCGTCGGATGCGATTCCACTGAAACCAGGTGCTAAAACAATCATCGCTTTGGGCATTATAACTGTTGCTACTGCCGTCAGTTTCCATCAGTTTCTCCACCTGCCTCCTTTTATGGGAATGATGCTGGGATTGGGACTTCTCATGTTTCAAGGTTATTACCTTCAATACTGGAGTGCGAGATCCCCCTTAAAGCCGTTGGGAACCTCGAAGAAGCGGATGGAAGAGCCTTTTGATCTTTTTCAAAATGTCGCCCGAGTCGAATTCGACACCCTTCTGTTCTTCTTCGGCATACTCACAGCAGTGGGTGCACTTCAATACATAGGCTATCTCGCCTTGATCAGCGTGAGTCTATACGAAACCATCGGCCCGACATGGTCCAACATTATCGTGGGATTTCTTTCTGCAATCATCGACAACATTCCCATTATGTTTGCAGTATTAAAAATGGATCCAGCGATGGGTGTTGACCAATGGTTGTTGGTCACACTAACAGCAGGAGTGGGCGGCAGTCTTTTGTCCATCGGTTCTGCAGCGGGGGTGGCTGTCATGGGGGTTGACCGGGATAACTATACGTTTCTCAGCCATCTTAAATGGGCGCCTGCGATTGCGCTGGGTTACGTAGCCAGTATATTTTCCTGGTGGCTGGTGACCGGGAGCTTCCGGTAACTTGAGATTGCGTGAGAAAACCCTGCCTGTCTCGAACCGTAGACTAAAGTGCGTACGCAATAAGGCACTGATGGTTATTAGATTTATTTGAGTTTTTTTATTAATGGTAAATATATTTTATTAAACATTTTCAATCTTAACAAATCAGGAGAATTTAATGTCAGAACTACCAGATATCATTTATACGAAAGTTGATGAAGCGCCTGAACTAGCCAGCGGATCCTTTCTTCCGATAATACAATCGTTTGCGAAAGCGGCTGACCTTAATGTGGGCACCAAAGATATTTCGCTTGCGGGAAGAATCATTGCACAGTTTCCCGAACGACTGACGAAGAAACAACAGCAACCGGATGACCTGGCTTTGCTGGGTGAGATTGTAATGAAACCGGAAGCTAATATCATCAAGCTCCCGAATATCAGCGCATCCCTTCCTCAAATAAAAGCAGCCATCGAGGAATTGCAATCTCAGGGCTACAATATCCCCTACTACCCCGAAGACCCAAAAAATGATGAGGAAAAGACCATCAAAGACAGGTTCGACAAGGTCAAGGGAAGTGCAGTCAACCCCGTTTTAAGGCAGGGGAACTCCGATCGCAGAGCAGCCGTTTCGGTCAAAAACTACGCCAAGAGCAATCCGCATAAAATGGGTGAATGGTCCAAGGATTCTAAAACCGAAGTAGCAAGCATGAAGAAGGGGGATTTTCGCTCCAATGAAAAATCCGTAACTATTACGGAGGCAATGGCGGGAAAAGGTAGCATCGAATTTACCTCCGCAGACGGTAGCACCAGAGTTCTGAAAGATAATATTTCTTTCGATAAAGGCGATATCGTTGATGCTACCAAGATGAGCTGCAAAGCACTGCGCCAATTCATCAAGGAGCAAATGCAGGAAGCAACCAAAAAAGGCCTGTTATTATCTCTGCACATGAAAGCCACCATGATGAAAGTCTCTGATCCCATCATCTTTGGGCATGGAGTCACCGTTTATTTCGAAGACGTTTTCAAGAAACATGAAAAAGTGTTTAAAGAGTTAGGCATCAACCCCAACAATGGCTTGGGTGACATCTCTGCGAAATATGGAAGCTTGCCGGACGCTCAACAAAAAGAAATAGATGCCGACATTCAGGCCTGCCTTAAGAATGGACCTGAACTCGCAATGGTGGATTCGGATAAGGGCATTACGAACCTGCATGTTCCGAGCGATGTCATTATCGATGCATCCATGGCAGCCGCTATTCGTTCCTCCGGTAAAATGTGGGGCGCGGATGGCAAAGAGCATGACACCCTGGCAATGATACCGGACAGCAGTTATGCCGGCATTTACCAGTCGGCAATTGATTTTTGCCGGGAGAATGGCGCATTTGACCCCACTACGATGGGCACAGTTCCCAACGTTGGCTTAATGGCACAAAAGGCGCAGGAATACGGCTCTCACGACAAGACCTTCGAAGCCCCCGACAAAGGTTCTATCCGGGTGATTGATGGTGGCGGGAATACTCTTCATGAATTCAGTGTGGATGAAGGAGATATATTCCGCTGTTGTCAGGTCAAGGACATTCCCATCCAGGATTGGGTGAAGCTGGCAATTAATCGAGCTCGAGCCTCTTCAATGCCAGTAGTTTTCTGGCTGGATAAAAACAGAGCGCATGATGCCCAGATTATTGAAAAGGTTAACAGCTACTTAAAAGATCACGATACAGACGGACTGGACATACAGACCATGGCACCTGTAGATGCCATGAATCACTCTCTCGTACGCGCCAAAGCGGGGCAGGACACGATTTCCGCCACAGGAAATGTTCTGCGTGATTACCTTACCGATCTCTTCCCGATTCTGGAGTTGGGCACCAGCGCTAAAATGCTGTCCATTGTACCGCTGATCCAAGGCGGCGGTCTATTTGAGACGGGGGCTGGCGGTTCAGCACCCAAACATGTTCAACAGTTTGTGAAAGAAGGACATTTGCGATGGGAGTCCCTGGGTGAATTTTTGGCGCTTTCAGAATCATTAGCTCATTTAGCTCGAACACGTAACAACCCCAAAGCACAAATCCTCGCAGAGACGCTGGACAGCGCCGCTGGCATGTTGATGGAAAACAATAAATCACCCGGTCGAGAACTTGGGGAACTGGATAATGCAGGAACCCATGTTTACCTGACACATTATTGGGCCAAAGAGCTGGCCACACAAAGTGAAGACCCTGCTCTTAAAGCACATTTTACTCCAGCGTCCACAGAGCTTGAGGAAAAACTAGATGTCATTCTTGAAGAGTTGAATGCATTTAAAGGTAAAGCCATTGATATAGGCGGCTATTATCACGTAGATCCGGTAAAAGTACAGGCTGCAATGCGTCCGAGTACCACTTTCAATAAAATATTGGCTGGCCTGTGACAGAGCACATTTGCATGGGCAGGAAATTTTTTATTCGGTAAATTCGGACATTTTTTAGAATTACCATTTTCAAAAGCAGGTGTTTGTTAGCCTCATTCTTTCGGGGGTTGATTGTCGACATTATGCTAAAGACAAAGCCTCATGTGTAAAGGCAGAGACTTCAGTTGATGTTTTACAATGAATTCATTGCGATCGAACCCGTAGGAATGAGGACATCAAATAAATCTAAATGTATTACAGCTTAAAAAAACGAATAAGGAGGTCAAGGTGAGCAGGGTCTGCGAATATATGAGCGATCAAATTTTTTCTATAAGTCAGGATAAATATGCTTATGAAGCCATTGACAAAATGTATGAGAATAAAGTCAGCACTCTATTGGTGAGAGATGGCGGGAAATATGTTGGAATCATCACAAAAACGGATTGGATGTTTCTATTTTTAAAGGGTGAAAGTGACACCAATGAAATCAAAGTATCTTCTCTGATGACAGAAATTGAAAACACCATTGATGCGAGTCAATCAGTTACTGAAGCCGGTGATATTGTTGAACAAAAACGTGTTCGTCATATCCCTGTCACAAGTGAAGGTAAAGTTGTGGGGATGTTTTCAGTAAAGGATTTAGAAAAGTATTACTTGGAATTGCATAGGCTAACTAAATTCTAAAAAGCATGGACTGCCTTTTAACGGAGACCCCATTTGCTTTCATTTGTCAGCAGTCTGACTACTCAAGGTGATAGCCTGAAGAAAAGACCGTTGCCAGGTTCTTTGCCTCGGTCAAAACCCGGGCCGTCCTGATCTTTTTAAAATCAAGAAGAAGGAGATTGAGTGTGGATAAAATTCTAGACTTCATTAGTTCACCGATATTAAGTATAGATGCGAAGTCAACAGCTGAGGAGGGAGCAAAATATATGTCTGAAAATAACATTACCTCCCTTCTTATAAAAGAAAATGAGGACTATGTGGGTATCGTTACGGGAACAGATTTGGTGAAGAGATTAGTCGCCAAAGGCCTGGACCCTAAAAGCACAAGAATGTTTTCCGTCATGTCCAAGCCGGTTTTAACCATGGATCACTATTTACCCAGAAGCGAGGCCAATGAGTTCATGCTAAGAAAGAATATTAAACACCTCGCAGTGACAAAAGATGGAAAGATTATTGGTATGTTGACCACTAATGATATGATCTCTGGAGGAAGGGACGATTCTATATACTAACAAATATTAAAATAGACCCTGCTTTAAATTTCGAATTAATCTTTTGAATGTGATTTATTTTTAGTTCACAATTCACATGCTGAGATCATTACCAGTACGGATTTGTTTTTAATAGTACAAAAGAGGAAACACTATCCATGAGTACGTCCTCCGACCCTAGTGAAATTCCCAAAGGTAATTTTAATGGTTTTAAGACCCATGCCCAGAACGACGTCCTCTCCGGATTTTTAGTTTTTCTTATTGCTTTACCGCTGTGCTTGGGAATTTCTCTGGCTTCGGGATATCCTGCGGTGGCGGGTATCTTTACCGCAATTGTTGGCGGTCTGGTTGCCACCTTCATTAGCAACTCAGAACTTACAATCAAGGGACCTGCTGCTGGTTTGATTGTTATTGCATTAGGTTGCGTTCAGGATTTTGGTTTTACGGGAGGGGTGGACCCAGCGAAGGACTTTCAGGCGTATCGTTTAGCACTGGGTGTTGGGGTTGTGGCAGGCGTATACCAAATTATCCTCGGACTCTTTCGCGTAGGAATCCTTGTAAATCTTTTTCCGAAAGCGGCGATTCACGGTTTACTGGCTTCCATTGGAATTATCATTATCTCAAAACAGTTTCCTGTATTGATGGGGTTGAATCCACAAGGCTCTCCACTGGAATTACTCGCTGGTATTCCTTCCTTTATAATAAACATGAATCCCCAAGTAGGAATAATTGGAATAATGGGTATTATCATTGTTTTGGGTTATGGCTATATTAAAAACCCAAAATTGAAAGTTATTCCTGCCCCCATGCTGATGCTATTGATAACTGTTCCAATGGGAACGTTTTTAGCCATTGGGGTGGAGGGGTCTTATACGTTTAATAATCAAATCTACGAGTTAGGACAAAAGTTTTTAGTCAATGTACCAGGTAACTTGCTGAATGCCGTGACTTTTCCCGATTTTTCAGGAGTCACCACAGAGACTGGAATTAAATATACGGTTTTATTTGCGATCATTGGAAGTTTGGAAGGCATTCTAAGTGCAAAGGCAATTGATGGGATCGATCCGTGGGGTCGAAAAACAAATTTGGATCGAGACTTGTTAGCCACGGGTATAGCAAACACCCTGTCGGCATTCATTGGTGGGTTGCCAATGATTTCTGAAATTGTTCGAAGTAAGGCCAATATTGATAATGGAGCAAGAACCCGGTTTGCCAATTTTTACCACGGCATGTTTTTACTTATCTGCGTTGCATTGATTCCAGGTATCATTAATCAAATCCCTCTAGCTGCTTTGGCGGCGTTATTGGTAATCACAGGATACCGTCTGGCCTCCCCCCATGAGTTTATGTCTGTATATCGAGAGGGCATAGACCAGTTTATAGTTTTTGTGTCTACAATTATCGGTGTGCTTGCAACAGACCTTTTAAAGGGATTAGCAATTGGAATTGGAGTCAGGATTGTTATCCATTTTATCCGCGGAGGCTCCATCTTCAAATTGAATGCCAAGATCATTCCTGAAAGGGATCAGTCTGTCACGATATTTTTACGGGGTTCTATTATTTTTAGTTCGTGGATTCCTCTACGAAAGCATCTCCAGCGTTTTTTTAAAGAAGGGAAGCGGGTCACTCTGGATATTACAGAAACGAAACTTATGGACCGCAGGGTCATGTCCAGGGTTGACGAATGGGCAAAGAAATTTAAAGAAAACGGTCTTGAGTTGTCTGTGCGAGCAAGAATGACATCCATCGATGAGTGACTCTACTGATATCTCGGAAACTATTTTATCAAAAAGTCAGTCTTTAGTTTGTGGTTTTTCTTCCTGCAACCTGTCTAAAAGTTCGTTGAAGCTTTGGCTTAGGGTGCCCAATTCATTTCGGGAAAAAACAGGCAGGCGTTTTCTCTTATGATTTCCGTGAGCAAGTTCATCTGCCAGTTTACAAATATCCAGGATTGGCTCGGTGATTGAACGAGTGATGTTTGCTCCCAACACGCCGCTGATCAACGCCGCCGAGAAAAACAAGGCCACCAGAAGAACGATCAAAAAATGAGTTTTTCTGGAAATCTCCTTAACATCATTTTCCAACAACTCCTCTTGAACTGAAGTCATATCGTTCAAGAGCTCCTTGATTTGAAACGCTGCGGGAGCAGCATCAATTTCCACCCAATGATTGGCCAGATTCCACTCCTCTCCTGACCGAATACGAATAATTTCTTCCAGTAAAGGACCGAACATATTAAGTTTGCCTTGCAGAGATTCAAAACTCTTCACCTGCTCTTTGTTTAATTTGTTTTCGTTTTTCTTTAATACATGTATATACGCAACATTTTTTTTCCAGTTTTCCAGGGATTCCTTTTTGAATTCCTGTTTACCCGATAACAAATACTCATCCGCTCTTTCCAAAGCCAGACTGGTTGTAGTTTCTATATTTGCGAGGATTTCTACCATCCGTTTATTTTTGGTAGTACTGTTATCTTGTATTTCCTGCTGGATCATTTTAGAGACGATAGCCACAATGGATTTCTCTAAAGGTTCCGCTTGTGCGAATAGAATTTTCTGTGCAGGAGAATTTTCAGGGGTTCGTGCTATATCTTCAATCTTCTGCTGAACCGCTTTAAAGTTATTGATTTCTTCTTCGATAGATTTTAAACGGGTTTTATTTTCTGGGTCTGTCCAGTTAGGAGCAAGCTCATGCATCAGCTGCAGCGATGGATTGATTTGTTCTTCCCAAGCAATGGACCGTTCCGTCTGGAATTTTGGGTCCCCTATAAGAATCCATCCACGCAGAGAAGCCAGTGAATGGTTGATACCATTTAACATCATAAGACTGGCATGAGCTGTGGGAGTTCGAAGTTCGACAACCCTCTTAGTGATTATCTCCATGCTCCTCACTTGTTGAATGGTGAGCAATACCACTCCCATTAAAATCAGGGTGATGACCCCAAAACCCAAACCCACTTTTTTCCCTATTGTCATATCTCTAAACTTAAACATCTCCACTCCCTAAAATAACGACCCTGAAAACCGTCAAATCTAATCTCCCGTCAACACCTCTACTGTAGCAAAAAGAAGAAGGAGGGATATATTGATTTATTTTATAATTATATAACAAAATTTAAACTCTGTACTGAAGGGATAGTTTTATTTTTTCCCGATCTTTTTGCAATGCATTGAAAAAATTATGCATATCCTCTTTTTCTCTGTCCAATAGTTCATCCTGTAACCATTCTAAACATTGTTTGAAATCTTGAAAAATGTACTGCTCTGGAATTAATTTAAACCGCTTCATCATACTTTCGGGTTGCCCTTGAAGACCTGTCATAACCACCGCAATTCCCCTGGCTTCCAATGCGGTGATGACGTCTTCCATAGCATATAAACCCGTTTGATCTATATGTGGAACCATTTTCATCCGGAAGATCGCGACTCGGATATCCGGGAGGTTTTGTGCTACCTGCTGAAATGCTGGAGCGAAACCAAAAAATAACGGACCACTCAGATGCTTCACATAGATTTTGTCAACAATATGTTCTGGAATATTCTCATCGTCCCAGGGAAGCTCCTTTCTATAAGTCCGTAATGGAGAAATTTGCAGCTCCCGAGTTACCTGGTCACTCATCTGTTTCATGAAAAGTATGGAAGCCATGATCAGTCCTGCGGCGACTGCTTGAATCAGGTCTACGAAAATCGTTAGGATAAGAACTATTATCATTACAGCTGCGTCTGCTCTGGGAATATGCCAGATATGGCGAAGGCCCTTGTAGTCTATGATGCCGACACCCACGGCGATCAATATTCCTGCCAGTACAGGTATTGGTATCTTGGCAGCATATACACCCAGCCCCATAAGGATCGTCAAAAGAACGATCCCATGCACTACTCCCGAAAGTCTGGTAAAACCGCCAGCGTTAATATTGACCATTGTGCGCATGGTTGCACCTGCTCCTGGAAGTCCTCCGATACAGGCGGCAAACATATTGCCGATACCTTGCCCGATCAATTCCTGGTTACTATCGTGCTTGGTTTTGGTGACATTGTCCGCGACCACAGAGGTCAATAGGGAATCGATAGCCCCCAGCAAGGCCAGTGTGAGTGCCAGCTTAATTATAAGACCGAACTCCATTCCGGATAAGGTCAATTCTGTCAGGCGGAGTTTTGGAAATCCGCTAGGAATATCTCCGATCAAAGTGACATTTAAATTTACCCAGGCATTGATACCCGAAACCAACAGCAAAGCCACCAAGGGGCTAGGAATCAGCTTCGTGATTTTCGGGAACGTGTAGATGATGGCGATGGTGGCACCCGTCAGAATCAATGCGTCCAGACTCAGATTCGTCAGAGCTTTGGGCAGCCCCTTAAATACACCAATGATGCTTGAGGGAGAAGCCTGCCCCAGAGTGGGAAAGAGTTGGAAAATAATAATGATCACTCCGATTCCCGTCATGAAACCAGATACCACCGGGTAGGGAATGTATTTGATATAAGTTCCTAACTTGCATAAACCAAAAACAAGCAACAGAACCCCGGCCAATAAAAAAATCGTGATGATAACGCCAAAACCCTTTTCCAGGCTTCCGGTATTTTCAATGGCGGTTAGGATAACCAGGCTGGACACGACTGTCATCGGCCCTGTGGGACCGCTGATTTGCGTGCGGGTGCCACCAAAGATCGCAGCGAAAATTCCTAGCCCAATGGCACCATAGAGGCCCGCAATGGCACCCATGCCAGATTGCACTCCAAAAGCCAAAGCCAGAGGAAGCGCTACAATTCCAGCGGTGATGCCACCAAAAAGATCACCTCTTAAGTTCGATATATCGTATTGAAACCATCTCATTAACTGCACCTTTTTGTGGAAAGGGTCAGGTTATTTTTTTGCCATTACCTTTTTTGCCACTACGTTTTGCCACTACGTATCGACACAAAAAAGATCCCTGCCTTCTGCGTAAGAATATACCACAAGGAAAAACTACGCGCGGATATTAACTATTTGAAAATATTGAAGTAATGGTAACGGTGAAGAGAATAAATATTTGCCATGCGAGCAGAGGGAGTAGTCCCAGGGGAAATGTATATTTTGAGATCACCCCTTTTTTCTCTATGGTGAAGCTGACGGGGTTTTGTGACGTTTCCCCTCACTAACAAGTCTTGCTAAGCAACCCGTTCATCGAGATCTGGCCTCCATAACATCGGGGCATAAATCAAAATATAAAGCGCAAAACAAAGTGCCCAAAGTGTGGCAGAACCTATAATCCACTCAATGCTATAGTCCGGCGCAATCATCAGACCAAATACTCGCACAAAAGCAGCACACTGCAACAGGAGAAAACTTAATTTAGTCAGGTTTGTTGCAACCCGGTTGCGCCCGGTATGCCCCAGTGTCACTCGACACATCATGCCCAGCGTCATAGAGCCAATAGCCCCCACGGTAAAGGCATGTAGCGCAATAGAGAAAGGAAGAAAGCCCAGCGCAGAGACACCGATGAAAAACAAACCTAAAATTACCCAGCTATAACCAACATGAAGAATCCAAACCATAGGATCATCCAGTATTCTGTGTGTATGATAACGTCGCAGACGCAGTGCATGAATGATGGTGGATAAAAATGCCGCCCCGGCAAGAATAGTTTCTTCCTGTTTTACAAACACCAGTGACAGAATAACCAGAACCAGTGACAGGATCGCAAGAACATCTAACTTGCCTTGCGGTGTCTCGTGGGCTTCTTCCCCTCGTTCTTGCAGAGCATCCACGGTGAAGGCCGGAATGATCCGTCCGCCAATCAGAGAAATCATAGTGATAATAACCATCACAGCAACATAAAGTGATGCACGCTCTTTACTTATGAGGAAGACCATGTCACATGCAAATAAAATGCTCAGCAACAGCAGAAATACGAAATTGCGTTTATCCCATGTTTTAAAAAGCGGCATAGACAGGCTCAATGCTAACGTCAGAATAAATGCGCCCTCAAAAACTAAAACGGCAACCTCCGAAAAACCCAGATCAAAATTCATAACCACGCGCCCTGCTAGCCAGAGCAGGCACAGCCCTAGCAAATGAAATTTCCGCACAGGCACACTATCTGTCCAGTTCGCCACAGCCGTAAGCAAAAATCCCGCAACAATTGCCATGGTGAAACCATAGATCATTTCATGCGCATGCCACGATACAGGATCAATCATAAATAAAGGCGGCGTGACATACCTGGCATAAAATCCGCCCCATATCAGCAAACTGATAATGCTATATAGCGCGCCTAAAATGAAGAACGGGCGAAAACCGTACCCAAGAACTGGATGATCAATTATGTCTCTAGATGGTTCTGACATGCGGGGTCTCCTGCGGTTGGTAATAAACATCAAAACAAGCTAGCACCACTCTGGCAAACAGAAATAAGTTAATCTTTGAAAGGGAAATAATATGGCAGGGGGAAAAGACGAGCACCAACCATTATGTCCCGCAGAAAGTCTGGTAGGGTATGCCCGTAACCGGTGCTGGCGCGGCATAGGCTTCGTTTCCCGCAACCTCGTCGAAGGGATGGCTCAAAACAGTCAGCAGTTTTGTGAAGGGCGTCATGTCTTGCTGATCGGTTGCAGCGGCCAGGGCTTCTTCGACTTTATGGTTGCGTGGGATATAGATCGGGTTGACCCGGTTCATTGCCTCTACGCCCGTCTCGGTTACAATTTCATCCTGCTCCAAGCGCTTTTGCCAACGCTGCATCCAGACGTCAAAAGCATCAGGCTCTTTAAACAGCTGTCGTACCGAGTCGCACTCACCGCGCAAGGCTTGAGAGAGACGGCGGAATACGAGAGTGAAATCTGCATGTCCGGCTTCCATCACCGATAGCAGGTCAACGATCAGTTTCTGGTCGAGAGGGTCTTCGGTCAACAAACCGATCTTGGGCCGCATTCCAGCCAACCAGTGAGATTCATAGATAGGCTGGATGCACTCGATCATTTCGGTGAGCAATTCGATTGCCCGGTCCTTGTCGGGATCGACAAACGGGATCAGCGTTTCCGCCAATCGGGCCAGGTTCCAGGACAAAATTTCCGGCTGGTTTGCATAGGCATAGCGACCGTGGTGGTCGATCGAGCTGAACACCGTGCCCGATGCATAGCTGTCCATGAAGGCGCAGGGCCCGTAATCGATGGTCTCGCCAGAGATCGTCATGTTGTCGGTGTTCATCACTCCGTGGATGAAACCGACAGTCATCCAACGCGCCACCAGGGCGGCCTGCGCATCGGCGACAGCCGCGAAGAATGCCAGGTATGGATTTTCCGCATCGGCTATTTCGGGATAGTGCCGCGCAATAGCGTAATCGGCGAGTTCACGAACTTTCTCAACATCACCGCGCGCGGCTCCATACTGGAAGGTCCCGACGCGGATGTGGCTAGCCGCAACCCGGGTGAGAATAGCACCGGGCAAAGAGGTTTCTCGATAGACGCCTTCCCCGGTAGAAACGGCGGCAAGGGCGCGTGTCGTCGGGATGCCGAGCGCATGCATGCCCTCCCCCAACAAGTATTCACGCAACACCGGGCCAAGAGCTGCCTTGCCATCTCCGCCACGAGAGAACGGGGTGCGGCCCGATCCTTTCAACTGGATATCACGGCGTCGTTGTCGGATGTCGATCACCTCACCGAGGAGAAGCGCGCGCCCATCCCCCAGTTGCGGTGAGAACCCGCCAAACTGGTGCCCGGCATAAGCCTGAGCTAGCGGTTCGGAACCCTCGGGCATTGCATTGCCGGAGAAAATAGCCAAACCTGCTTCCGAATCAAGTGCGACAGGATCAAGACCCAGCTCCACGGCCAGTGCATGGTTGAACTGCAGCAGTTTCGGGGCGACCACAGGTTCTGCCTGGCAGGACACGAAAAAGCCTTCAAGGCTGCGGGCGAAGCTGTTGTCGAAGTTGAAGTGCAGATCATGCGTCTCACTTGATTTCACCACCTGCATTCTCCCAGCCTTACCGTAAAATTTAATACTAAATTTAAAATGTTCATGACTATAATCTATTTACTTTATTAATTTTTTGCGTCACTCCCATTCATTGCAGACACACCACCATGAATAAAGCTACAAGGTTTCATGCTAACAAAACCACCGGCACTTTGCATTGCCAGATATAAGCTCTCCCATTAATATGCAAATGAAATGGTGATTCTACCTGAAAGAGGTTAAATTTTATGTGGCATTGGTTTCGTGATAATCGGCGAAAGAAAATACTGGCCACTCCGTTCCCAGATGAGTGGGAGAGGCACATCCTAAGTAACATTCAATACTATCAATACCTCAATAATGAAGAAAAAAAACGTTTGCAGGATCTCATCCAAATCTTTATTGCCGAAAAGTATTGGTTGGGGTGCAATGGCCTCAAATTGACAGATGAAATTCGCGTCATAATCGCCGCCCATGCCTGCTTGATGATACTCGCGTTGCCAAATGATTATTACCGCAATGTGGAAACCATTTATGTTTACCCTACAACAATTTTTTCCCCTGAGAGTTCAGCAGGCTTTTTTGAAGTTCGCACTACTCCAGTGAGTGGCCCAATGCCAATTCTAGGCGAAGCCCATCATCGCGGCCCGGTGATACTCGTCTGGGATGCTGTGAGGAATGAAACTCGCCATCCTGAACACGGTCATAATGTTGTCTATCACGAATTCGCTCATAAACTGGACATGCTCGATGGCAGTGCAGATGGTACACCACCATTAACAACGCCCAGGGAATATCAGCGGTGGAGTGAAGTCTGCTCGAAAGAGTATCTAGAGCTATGTGACGCGGTGAAACACGGCAAGCCTGCTTTTTTTGACAGTTATGCGGCAACGAATGAAACTGAATTTTTCGCGGTGGTGACTGAATATTTTTTTAGCAAACCCGTAAATATGAAACGCTATCATCCAAAACTTTATCAGGTTTTACAGGATTTTTATCGGCAAGATCCGGCACAGAAAGTATTTACCAGTCGGCTTCCTTAATCTGGCCTAACTGGTCTGTCCCCCTAAAACCAGCCACTGACCCGTTGCCCCTGCGGCTAGCCCGGATATTGCATGAGAGGTTGTAAATCACCCCAGCCCCTCTTTGAAAAAGAGGGGTCCATTAATGCTCCCCCTTCTACGAAGGGGGTCGGGGGGATTTGTTTTTCAGAGAATATTGCGTAAATAACTGATTGTTCTTGTCTCGTTTGCACTTACAGTTTTTAAATTTTTTATTCATGCAATATCCGGGCTAGCAGGAAGAGCCTAGAAGTTTTTCAATTTTTTCTTTGAGAATTTTTGAGTCCACCGGTTTCAGGATATAGTCATTCACTCCGGCCTTTAAGGCTTCTATGATCCGGGCTCTATCATTTTCTGCAGATACCATTAAAAACGGGGCATCACCAATGAGGCCTTCATTTTTAGCTGTCCAATAAAACTCCAACCCATCCATATCGGGCATGTGCCAGTCCGATATGATCAAATCGACCTGCCCTATATTGAGTTCGTTGATAGCTTCCTTACCATTTTCAGCCAGACTGATGTTTGAGTAACCCATCAGATTTAAAAACCGCACGAGAATTGTGCTTGAAGCCTCATCATCTTCGACAACCAGAATTTTATCGGATTTTTGCCCGTCCTCTGCCATTGTGATCTCCCCATCATCAAATATCGTGTCTACGATAAAATACTTTTACACTAAGTCATGCGATATCTGAATCATTAATTTTTAAAACTTCTGTGGGGGTCGCTGGCGAGGGCTATTAACCTCTGAAACTCCGCAGGTTAGGCTGGAGAAATTTTATCCTGCTTGATTATTTTTACCGCGCTACGGTGCCGGGTTTATTGCGAAGCAAAACCCATTCGTTCAATTTTATGACTTCATCGGGACTCAAAGTGCTGAGGAGGGATTTAGGATCGGAGTGGTCTTCATCGTTGACCACAAAACAATAGTTTCTTTCAATATAAGCCGCAACATGAGCTTTGAACTGCGGGAACTGGGAAAACATTTCACAAAAGATTTCCGCATGGTATTCTGGCTTGGAAATTTTCGGATCATATCGGTAGAGTTTGATATCTAACTTCTTTTTAAAATCGGCTTTGATCAAAAGACCCATGATAAAATGCCCCCAAGATAAGGAACCCTTATTTTACAGGAAACCCGGCAGACACCAAAATTAAAGGCCCTTTTATTAAAAGCACGAACCGGCTTCTTACCGAGCCAGACCCATAATATATTAATTTACAACTGGTTATAGCATTGGCTCAAACCAGCTCAGGCAGAACTTGTTAAGGTTCAAGACAGCTTAATGTTAAACCGGAACCTGCTCATTCCCAGTAAATTTAAAATACGTTTGGAGACTCCATTTATGAATCAGCGAAGCAAAACTGACCGCATTCAAAATCTGCTGAAATTTATTGATCGGTCTCCCACGCCCTTTCATGCCGTGCAGGAGATGAGTGATACTCTTTTGGACAAGGGTTTTGTAGAACTTAAAGAAGCCGATGCCTGGAAGCTTGCTCCCAATGGCAAATATTTTCTTACCCGGAACGATTCATCCCTGATCGCATTTGTTGTGGGATCAAAACCGGGATTCAAAATCATCGGTGCCCATACAGACAGTCCCAACCTCCGGCTGAAGCCGCAAGCGGGTTATGCAAAAAATGGTTATCTGCAACTGGGAGTGGAAATATATGGAGGAGTGCTACTTTCTACCTGGACGGATCGGGATCTATCGCTGGCCGGACGTGTGATTTTGGCCGGGAAGAAAAACCCTTCCACCAAATTGATCCGGTTTGAGCAAGCTTTATTGCGCATCCCGCAACTGGCTATTCACTTGAACCAAGACGTCAACAAAAGGGGTCTGCTTCTCAACGAGCAAATCCATTTACCACCCATTTTTTCTATGCAGAATAAATCTGCCCCCGATGAGGTTCTTAAAAAAATGGTTGCGCGGGAACTGAAATGCAAACCTGCCGATATCATCGGTCTGGAGTTGTCTTTATACGACACGCAACCGGGCGCGGTGGCTGGTGCTGAAGGGGAGTTTATTTTTTCCGGTCGGCTGGATAATCTCGCCAGTTGTCACTCGGCCATGCATGCGTTGACCGAATCCACTCAGAAAGACCCGGCAACAAAAGTGATCGCATTTTACGACCATGAAGAAGTCGGTAGTAAAACCGCGCAAGGCGCGGGCTCGCCATTCCTGAAAGATGTGTTGGAACGAATCACCTTGAATGAAAAGAGGGAAGGTTTTTTAAGGGCTTTGGCTAACTCGTTCTTCATATCGGCAGATATGGCCCATGCCGTCCACCCAAATTACTCAGACAAACACGACGACCAACATATGCCGATCCTTAACGGTGGACCGGTGATAAAAAGCAACGCGAATCAACGCTATGCGACGGATGCGGTGTCAAGCGTCTGGTTTGAATCGTTATGCAAAAAGGCCGGGGTTCCAGTGCAGAAGTTTGTGGTGCGGTCTGACCTGGGGTGTGGAAGCACTATTGGCCCGATCACTGCCGCCAATCTGGGAATGCGCACCGTGGATGTGGGCAATCCCATGCTGTCCATGCATTCCATCCGTGAAATGGCGGGAGCGAAAGACCATGAATCTATGATCAAAGTCTTCAAACAATTTTTCCACTCGGCGTAGAGCTTATGCGCGTGTGCATACAGAAAAACCAAATCCCCCCGACCCCCTTCGTGGAAGGGGGAGCTTCAATGGACCCCTCTTCTCCGAAGAGGGGCTGGGGTGATTTAGAAACTCTCATGCAATATGTTGGCTACTCGGCTTGAACTCTGCGGATGGTTTCCATCACTTTCGGTTTTACGGTAGCCCAGCGGATATCGGTGTCTTTGGTGACCATGATTTCATCTGCCATGATCCAGGCACTGTTCACCCCGGATATAGCCATCAAAGCCTCTGCCATAGGATGGAACTTGGAAGTCTCCGGCTCAGAAAAGGGCATACTTTTACCATGAGGCAATAAAGCATGGTCTACCTTGAAGGTGATAGTGTGCTCATTGCGTGTGGGTATGACGGTAATGCTCATAATAACCTCTAAAAAAAAATAACCCCGACTTATTGGATCAAAGAAACCCCGAATTTATTCCGGGCCTCCTCAAGAATTTTTTGCGTTGCCTCTGCGGCCTGAATCTGGTCTTGCTCTTTAAATAACGCCACAGCACGGGCCAGGTTGAGAATCACGACTTTCTTGAAAGGCGGCCCCTCCTTATAATTGTAATAGGCCCAACCCAAATTGCCATGTGCCTCGGCATCGCCTTGTTTGCGATGCACAACAATATTGAGTTGCCCGATCGCATCCCCCCATCGCTCCTGAAGGTTATAGACATTGCCGAGAGTGACCCTGGCATCCATATTGACCGGTTCCAGTTCCACGGATTTTTCCAGAGACGTTGCCGCTTTGTCCAACTGCCTCAGGTTCTTGTAAGCAATCCCCAGATTGTAATGCGCCACCGGAGACAGAGCATTCCCGTCAATGGATTTTTCATAAGCCTCCACCGCCTCCTCAAACTGCCCCTCAGAACTGAAGCGATTGCCCTCCTGAAACCACTGTTCAGGACTAAGCCCCCAGGCTATGGAAACTTGCAGAAAAAAAATTGCTAGAAAAAAAATCACCCTCATCGACAACTTGCCTCGACTGGTAAAAGAAGCAAAATTTTACCCCGTCCAAAATCAAATAGCAACTACTAGGCGTAGGGCCAGCGTGCAATAGCTTTATCTGGCCAGAAAAGAGTCATCTCGGCTGTATAAGACCGTGCTAACTGCATCCTCTACCCAGGGGACAGCGTGCAATAACCCATTAAACAGTAATGAATTGTTGTCCGATAAATACTGATATTTGTTATTATCAGGGGGGTTCTTCGCCACCAGGCGTGCCCCTTGGCTATGGCAGGATGAGCCACCTGACTGCAAGGCGATTAGAAAACACGCCTCGCTATTGTTTGACGCAAGATAAGGAGGAGATTAGTTTGATGAATAGACCGGAAGAACTCACTGACCCGAAGAAGTTTGATGAAGTAATGGAAAAAATAAATACAAAGCTGGCAATCAGTGCCATTCCTCTTAGAGAAAGGGCGCTAATGGCTCAGGCTCTCTTAGGCGATGAACTAGACTACGAAATAGCAGACGATGATAGCGTCTATCCGCTGACTTTAGAGTGGTATCGAAAAACATTTCCAGGCGAAAATATTTAAGTAAAAGCCAAGCAAATTAAATTTTCCGGTTAGAAAAGGAATGAACGATGTTCAAACTTCCCGCTGTTAAGGGGACTTAGGGAGAATATTACGAGGCCGGGAAACAAAACAAATTTGCTACGGAGGGGTAGACCACTTTATTTATTATCTCCATCTAGCAAACTATATTCTTCCATTTCCTTAAAAATATCATTCAGTTCTGAGTTCAGTTGTGAAATATATTCCTTCGCAACATGATAATAAATATCTTCATCCTCTTGTTTTTTTAATGAAAATTTAAAAACTTCATTTTTAAGGGATACGATGAGCTCATTAAAGACCTTTTTAACCTCTTTGGGTGCATCCTGAGTAATAGCTATTTTGAGCGTATTATCCGGCATTTTTAGAGCAAGGAAATGCTCCTTATCAACTTCGATTATCTCTGCTTCATGGGTTACCATATATTTGCCCCCTTTCTCCAAAAGCTTCTTTTCCACCCTCCAATGTCCTCATGCTTATATTTTTCCAATCCAATTTTTTCTGCGATCTCTTGATTTCCACAAGATTATTAGAAAAAGGATTGCCTACATACGTCTTATATCCCTCTTGACTATGCTCTCGATAAACTGAGTTGTATGGCAAGGTTCTAACTGCAATGTTGGCATCGTGTGTTGCAATAAATAATTTTTTCCCGATTTTTGCCTTTTCTTTAATTAAGGGAACAATTACGTTGTTGATATATTCATTGCCCAAGCTTTTTTCAGGCTCATCTAAAATATACACATCCTTGTCTTCACTTAGCTCTTTATGAAGCAATATCATTGAAGCCTCTCCTGTTGATGGCTTGTACTCACTACTATTAATTGTAAATGTTTTATTGAAAATTAAAAGCTCAACAATCGTTGGGATAGTATCTATATCATCTATCTTATTTAGCTCTAAAATTTCAATAAAAAGGTCGTGGGTATAAACCTTGTCCATGATGCTTGCAATTTTCTTTGAGAATTCTTTTTGCGCCTTTTTTTTAGCTGACTTAGTAATTGTTTTAAATTTACTATCAATAATTTTACCATTCTGGATTGCGATTTCGGTTTTGCAGTAAAGCTCACCTTTATCATCTAGGTTTCCTACATACACTTCAGTGGGCTTAATTTTTTTATTGATATTAACCGATATGGTTTTTGCTGCCCTTTCGATATTGATTCGGTTTTCCGCGTATTTACGGAATCCAGTCTCACTAGGTTTGGCGGGGGCTCCGGTTTTTTTAGAAATTTCCTTTTTAAAAATTTCAATGATTTTGTTAAATAGATAGGCTGTTTTACCATTCGAGAATTCTTCAAAGTTTTTTTCTTCAAGCCCTTGAATAGCTTCCGTCAAAATCGAGATAAGAGTATCGAATTTTTCTTCGGTTAGGATTTCTTTAATAACAGTGTCTTTTTCTATGAATTTCTTAAATTCTTTTACTTTACTATCAGAAGTTTGTGCCTTTTCAAATTGTCTCTCGAAATGCTTAGTGTCTACCTTAGAAAAATCCTTGATCTTTATATTATTCGCCTTTTTATTTGCTGATTTCCCTTTATAAAAATTCATGTATTTTGATAGGCTAGTTATGCTTACCTCTTGGGCTTTTTTGACAAATTCAATTTCTTTTTGACAATATTTAATTTCGTAATCATTTAGGTCAAGCTGTAAATTCTTTCCGCCAAAATCATATAATTCCTCCAACGTACCGGACCCAGCCTCAAACTTTCTGCAACCTATTCCTTTGTGAGAATAATAATTTCCTATAGCAGTTAATATGTCTGATTTCCCTGTCCCTTTTGCTCCAAAAAATATATTGATATCGTCATAAACAACTAGCTCTAGTCGCGAATCATCATTAAAAGGTTTTATAAGAATTTTTTCGCGGGACTTTTTGTCTAAAAGAGTGTCAATGGCCTTCTGATCTTTATCAAGGAGCAAACAAAATTGCTCAAAGCTCTCAACTGGCAATCTGAGATCAGGAAGATTTTTAGAATTTGATTGATATTTCTCCCAAACTTGTAGATCAGAACCATAAATGGAAGCGTGACCATGGCTAATAAAAATTCCGGCAGAAACCGCATTGGTTGCTTCCTTTAACACTCTATTTTTGTTCGATGTGCTTGCAATAATTTGCTCAATATCTTCGTCTGACAAATGAGGTTTTTTCTGTTGATAGTGAGCGATATAAAGTGGGTTTAGCTTGTCAAAATTAGATATGACTTTGCTGATGGAAATATTGAAATCGTCAGGACTTTTATCTTTGGAAATTTTTACGATAGTCTCTTCTAATTCGTTTGCATGTTCTGGCGATACCACCACTATTAGATGGCCTTTACGGCCATCCTCAAGGACATCAAGCTCTACACCTGGCCATATTTGAAAATCATCAGCCACGGCCTCCACAAACTCTTTATATTGAGCCGAATCGAAAACATTATGATTGGTAATCGCAACTATCTTTACTTCAGTAGATGAGATGATTTCGTGAAATCTTTTCGCGTCAATTTCTCGTGTCGTAGCATCACCTTGCTTCGTTTTTTTTGTATGAACATGAATATCTATTTTCATATAGCCCATAATCTCCATTATCTAATGCAGAACCAATGCCCGCTTTGCAAAGGGGGCAGGTCTTTTCTTAACAATAATTTCATTAATTATCGCTACGCGGAATTATAGCAACTTCCCGCATCGAAAAGTAGATTCTTCGTCACACCCGTTCCGGGCATGAAGGCAACGGTTGAATATCACTAGCTCAGAATGAAAGCTAAACCCCTTGTGGTAAATCACCCCAACCCTCGTGATACTTAACCTTAGCCTTCGTGCCCGGTACGGGTACTTTGAGAAAGAGGGAGTTTAAGCACTGCCCCTGCGGGGCATGATCCTTCGACTTTGCTCAGGGTGACAGGTGGGGGGGGGTTATCACATGCGCTCACCGGGTACCGCGTTACGCTGGTCAGCGGTGGTACTCTGCCTTGTTGCTCAAAGAAAGGGTGTGAAGCATATTCAGCCCCCTCATCCTAGCCTTCTCCCACCAGGGGAGAAGGGACTCTTTGCTTCCTCTCCCTTGAGGGGAGAGGATTGAGGTGAGGGTGGTTTAATAATGTTTGCATCCATCGGGTAATACTCATGCAATATGTGGGCTAGTTCCCTCTCACGGGAGTGAGAGCCAGTAGCGGTCGGATTTCTTTTCCACTGACAGGGGGCAACCTAATGCACGGGATAGGGTTTCTGAGTTCAGCATTTCGTCTTTCTTGCCTTGTGCTGATATTTGACCGTCTTTGAGGAAAAGCACATGGGTGACACAGGGCATGATTTCTTCTATTCGATGTGTCACATAGATCATGCTGGTATGTTTCAGTTTTTCCAGCGTTGTCAGGAAACGTTCGCGGGTAGGGATATCGAGACCGGCGCAGGGTTCATCGAGGATCAGTAATTTGGTGCGGTGTACCATAGCTCTTGCCAATAAAACTCTACGGGCTTCGCCATAAGACATTTGGCGGAAGGACGTATTGCCCAGATACTCAATCCCCAGATGGGCCATGGCTTGGAGTGCCGATTCTTTTTGTTCAGGTGTGACCTGTTCATGCAGCCCGATCGACGAAAAAAAGCCTGAGGCCACCACCTGCCAGCCTGTTGCCGGGCGGTCATAATTGGTCTGGTATTCGGCGGATACATAGCCCAGTTTTTCACGCACTTGCAGAAGCGGGCTGTGTTCGCGTTTTCCGAACCAATGCACCTGCCCGCCATAGACCGGAATGATTTCGCCAAAGATCAGCTTCATGAGCGTGGTCTTACCCGAACCGTTATTGCCCACGATAGCCCAGTTCTCACCTTCGTTCATGGTCCAGCTCAAAGACTTGAGAACCGGGTTGCCGCCAACAAATACATCGGCGTTTTTGATCTCGACCAGAAATCTCTCCATCAAAAAGCCCTTTCTATTGTATGGCTATTTTTTTATCCTGAGCTGAGGTGGGCAGGTGGGTCGCCCCGCCCAACAATTCCACCACGGGTTCATCGCCATAATATTGGATGATGTTGAGTGCCGCATAGTCCTGCTTCATTCTGAAAATTCTTTTTATCGGCACTTCAAGAAGGTGGGAAAGAATCACCCGATTCACGCCTCCGTGACAAACTAATGCGATCTGTTCATTAGGATGCCGGGCAATGATCTCCTCAAATCGAGGTATGACTCGTTGCTTGAGTTGCTCAAAGGTCTCGCCCCCTTCTACGTGAAACCCTTCTATATCTTTCATGCGTTCGTCAAGTTGCTTGGGGAATTTCTTCTCAACTTCAGCAATGCTCAACCCTTCCCACGCGCCAAAACACAGCTCCCTCAACTCTGGGTAGGTCACGGGTTCTAGCTGGTGTGGTTCTCCCAATGATCGGGCACCTGTTCGGGTACGTTGCAGGTCACTGGAATAAATGGCTGTGAAGGGTTCATTTTTTAAAAGCTGAGCCCATTCCTTAAACTGGTCTTCACCTTTCGCGGAAAGCCCCACATCGAAATGCCCATTGAAGCACACTTCTTTTGAGTTTGCGGTTTCGCCATGACGGAAAAGGTAGACCCGGCAGGAAGGTTTTTCATTCATAGTTTAATTTCGTTCGAGATTATTAAAGAGAGGGCCATTATCAGGCAAAAAAAAATGACAAGCCCGAAGGGCTTGTCATCTTTTCAAGATCCGTTACTCAGGATTAATGGCTTGCTCCGCCGCCACCACCTGAACTCCAAAGATAGAAGAAATCAAGTCCCTGTACCTTCATCAACCCAATATTAATCAGGAAGTAATAACCACCCATGCAGGCAAAGGCGATGAGGAACCAGATAATGGATTTTGGAGTGATAAACTTTTTCTGTTCGTCAGCCGAAAAATCGTTCATATTTCCTTAAACTCCACAAAAAAATTAATGATTGGATTCCTTTTCCCAATCGATTACCGCCAAACGGACGCAAACCAATAGAAAAACCACAGCGAGAAAATAATGGTTCCGATATAAATCAGGGGTCCCGCTTTTTCCTTAATCTTTTCTAAATCCATAGTCTGCTCCGGAAAAATTAAATTAATTCTTTATTTAAAAAAGTTTATTCTTGACAGTTTTAAAAACTGAATGATAGGGTATATTTCTTTTATTTCAAAGAAAAAAATCACATTTTGAGGATTTTTATGGCCAGCAAAGACGGAAAAATTTTTGATACCATCGTTTACATTGGTCTTAGCGTTAACGGACTAGTTGCCTTATACCTTCTTCTCATGTATTTCGAAGTCATTTAATTCCGCGAAATTTATCAGTTAAATCATGGAGTGTCAAGGGCAAAACCCCCTGTTTTAAAGATTTGCCCATTTCAGGCGATCTTTTTGCCGGGGTTTGTCACATCCTCCTGATTTCCACTCCCGCTCGGTCAATGTTTGAGCGGATAAATGAAATAAAGCATGAGGTAGGTTGCGGTACTCGTCACCAGAATCAAGGCAAATATGACCATGGTGGTGCGGCCCAGAACCCGGTGCCGCTTCGCCCCATCTGGAAGCAATTTTTCGATCAATTTCTCAAGGCTCGTCACCAGGGCAACGGTCGCGAAAATCATCCCATACGCCACACTGGCTCCAAACGGATTCTGCCGAGTTACTAATAAGAGAACCTGAACCACAGCCCAGCAACCGAGAATGGTGAACATGACTAATTTGAATGTCCTGGGTTTCATTTTCAATTCCCCGGAATTCAAGCGGTAATCCCCACCGGTCTTGTCACTGGCGCGGAACCCTTGCGGAATCATATAAAAAGCAAGAATCATCCCCAAAGTGACCAGAATGAGATGAGTGGTTAATACCGGAACAAAAACGTTCTCGTAAACATCATCCGGCCCGCCAAAGCCCTCTCTTCCCTCAAATGAGAGAACCCCTAAACTGCGGGCGTAATAGTAAGCGACGAAATAAACAATCATCGCCACCATGGAGACCAGTATCAGTTTATGGTGTCGGGTTCCCTGGGCCTTTTTAGCCATTCTCCAGGCAACAAGAAAGAGAATGGTAAAAACTAGTGCCAGCAGGTAGCTGACATCAGCCCCGATCGTTCCCGATGGGGCCAAAAAACCAGGTTGCTCAAGAAGAGTTTTCACAAGTGGTCTTTATTGCTTAAGGGGAGAATATTGCACTGTCAGGCAGGAAAGGCCGATCACCCATCCTCTTTGCCCAACAACCAGGTTCCGCCATAAAACTCGGATGCACCAATCAACGACCAGATCAACAGGGGTTCCATACTCATCTGTGTAAAAAACATAAGAACCACTGCCGAGATGGTGGCAAGACCTATTAACTGCAAAGCCCTGCCCAGGTAATACTTTACGGAACCCATCAGACTTAGCCTTTCAGCGAGGCTTTGACCTTTTTGTTAACTTCCATCAGTTCGGTCAAGCTTTCTTTACCAAGCTGTTGCATGGTTTCCCGGACAACACCCAGCACAACCTTTCCCGCCTTGGTAAAAGCACTGGAAGTATCCGGCATGGATGGGTCAGCCTGGCCACTCATAACTTTTTCGTGCCGTTTGGCCACTACTTTATTGTCGAACAAATCATCCAGAGCATATCGATATTGAAGCTTTACATAGTCGCGTTTCTTCTCAGTCTCTTTTTTTGAGTCCCAGACTATATTTTCCCTTTCAATCGACACCGGCTTGTTCTTGCCTTTGTTCAGATTTTTTTTCATTTGATCAAAATAGGATTCCATCGCCTTGGGAGTTTTGAGCTCATCCTCTGGGATTTTTGAGCTGATCTCAAACTCAATGGCGTTGCCATTCAGGGCAGGACGACTGATTTCGTAGGTAATATTATTATGATTAAACCTACGCCCTTTTTTCGCAGTATAGCTGGACTGCATTTCTTCAACCAACGCAGAGAGACCCTCGGCGGCATATTGATTGAATAATAAACCTTTTAAAGTCGGCATTCATTTTTCTCCAAATACATTTTTCGAACAAAATTAATTAAGGTCACTAAATTTATTTTTTCCCGGAATACCACGCTGAAGCACATTTTTAGCAGAAAAGACCGGGCTTGGGAAGAGCGGTCTCAATAACTTCAACAATTTCTCTATTGATATTAAAACGAGTTCGCTGTCTCCGGCAGGGAGGAAGCCGTCGAGGTTGTCGTAAAAGCGCCACCTGTTCTCAAAAAGCTACTGGACCCGTTATCCTGATACACATAACGTATTTTGATACATCCAGCCTCTTTGTTATCGCAATAGAAGCTCAAAAACTGGAACTTCGCAAATTTACCATCAGCGGTCCGCACCGCATAACTATTCTTCTTGGCAGTCAACTTGTGGGTGAAGTAATTATAATTATACCATTTTAAAAGAACTGGATTTTCTGTTTCAGTTTTCGCAGCTACATCCTGAGCGTAACTGTCCACAGGCACTTCCTGCACCTCGTCAAATTCGACCACACCCAGGTCGATGAGACCCGCTTGCCCCAACTTGCTGGAAGCACCGCCATTGGATATCACCTTGCCTCTTCTAAATGCCAGATCCCACTCCAGAGATGAGGGGTCCAGAATACGAACCGGCTTACCACTGGAAAAATCAAAATACACATATTCTTTTTCTGAAGACGCGTTTACCGTGGTCACCTGAGTTGCCAACAGGTTGGTGATTTTCGCTGCGGGTTCCACCTTTTCCACAGGCTTCTCAACCATTTTGCCTTCTTCGGGAAGGTTAACGCTGGGAGAATTGAGAAAATCGGCTACCTGATCCAGCTTTGAAGGCAACCAGAAAATGCCAACCAAAAGCAGGGAAACGCAGAGGTTGAGCAAAAAAAGGTTCCGCCAAAGTTTCCTTTTTTTACCTATCTCAGGGTCAGGCTGCGCGGTTCCATCAAAAGGTTCATTCATTGGACAGGTTCTTCCAAAGTATTATGAGGTCGATTTCTAAATTCTTTCAACACAAACTTCATGGCTGAGCGGGTGAAGGCCTCCTTATTCAGCCAACGCCCTCCATGCTGACCAAAATTCTGCACTCCCGGTCGTTGCCGTCCTACAAAACGGGCACCCCATATAACTTCCCGGGTTCGCGGGTCCACTAAAAAAGCCGTGAACTCCAAACCGCTGGCTATACTTTTCTGAATTTCCCCATACCGGTCTACATACTTGTCGGTATATTTTGAGACCGCTCCAACCATCACAGCATCAACTCTATAGCCAGAAACCAACGGTGTTGTTTCTTCACTATCCGGATTATTTTGATTGGCTGCTGAGCCGGGGGATTTAACAATTTTAAGCCGCACATCTTCCATCAACTGCGGAGGAATGATATTGGAGTAGCTCTTGTTAGTTTTCAATTCATGATACGCCTGTCTGGATACAACATCCCCGGCAGACTTGTCTTCAAATGGCGCAAAAGTTTTATTTTCAAACCCCAAAACTCCGATCCGTTGGAGACGGTTAAACCTCGCAGAATTGAACACCTTGCTTTGCACCTGATCTACTGGCTCAACTTTCAACAATTGCGTGTAAAAATCGCGATTAACATGGGTCGGTAAAGGATGCGGTTCATTGATTCCGTCCGTTAGATTGGGGTAAAGGTCCTGGTTCACCGGAGGTGTTCCTTGCCATTGTGGAAAAACCCCTGGACGGTTCCCGGCCTGATTTCTGTCAAATTCATCCTGAATAGGAACAGCAAGCACAGTGAGAGGGAGCATGACCCCCGCAACCACCAAAACTTGCAATAACTGAACCCGCATAAATTTCAACAAGACCAAAAACCTCCAAAATCGAATTGGAATGGGAGATAACCTTTCACGCTTTAATTATATATTACCCAGACTACGAATAAAATAGCAATTCACGAATAAAAACAATAATCTAGGAATTCGCCGATCGGCCCACAAGCCGTGGCGGCAGATAACATTGAATTCTTTTATAGAGTTTTCTTGCCCTAAAAAGGCAAAATGGCCCGTAAAGCCAGTTTTATTCGCGGAGAAAATCATCGCTAGCCCAGATATTGCATAAGTATTCTTACTGTTACTGGTTTTAACCTCCCTAATCCCCCCTTGTCAGGGGGGACATTTAATTAATTCCCCCTGATAAGGGGGATTGAGGGGGTTGCACTTTGTGTCGGGGTGCGCTTAATGTCAGGCTTTTTGTTCATGCAATATCCGGCTAATTGCCTCCTCCGTTAAAAGGATTACACCGCTCATGGATCAACATATTAACCGCGCTTTCGAATGGGTTTCCCCCAACCTGCAACCCTGGGTTCTGATTTTTCTCATGCTCAGCTCGCTGACCGCCTTCACCTTGAGTGCATGGCCAAAACTTCAGCTCCTGCGAAAAGCCGGAAAAGAAAATCGCACAGATCAACCCTTAAAACGAATTTTCACAACTCTTAGCATTGCCTTTGGTCAAACCCGGCTTCTTAAGGAACCCAAATCAGGCTGGATGCATGCTGTGATTTTCTGGGGATTCCTGATCCTCCTTGTTCGTGCCGGGGAATTTTTTTTCATCGGGCTTTTCCCCAATATCACGTCACATTTTTCCGCCACCGCCTTTCTGATCCTGCCTTATTTATGGGTTAAGGATGGTGTGGTTTTCATGGTCACTCTGGCAGTTCTCTATGCACTTTACCGCAGACTGGTGGTTAAGCCCGATCGACTCACACTCTCTATCGAGGGACTGGCTATTCTGGGCCTGATACTCGTTATCGTGACCAGTGACGTTTTGTTCGACTCCACTTTTCTGGCTCTCAACCCGGACATTGAAAAATCCGGCCCCTTGGCAGCTCTTTTTGCTCCTCTTGTCATTTTGGCAGGAAATGATTTAGCCGGACATCTGCACAGCCTGGCTTACTGGACGCATGTTTCTGCCATCCTTTTTTTTCTGACACTGCTTCCACGTAGCAAACACTTTCATATTTTGACGGCCATCCCAAATGTTTTCCTGTCCCATTTGAATCCCGGAAACGGTCTGCGCCGCATCGATTTTGAAGACGACGAAAAAGAAACTTTTGGTGTCACCCAGGTTGAAAGTTTCACATGGAAGCAGATGCTGGATCTGCATACCTGCACCCAGTGTGGCCGGTGCGACCGGGTGTGCCCGGCACTGGCGACCGGCAAACCTCTCTCACCACAACAACTCACGGTTAATTTAAGAGATCATCTTAACAGCCCGCCCGGTTCCGATATGGCTCTTCTCGGCGATGTGATTGAGGACGAAGTCCTCTGGGCCTGCACCACCTGCGGGGCCTGCGAATCCGCCTGCCCGGTGATGATCCAATACGTCGATAAAGTGATCGATCTCAGACGCGGACTGGTCCTCACCGAAGACCGTTATCCGAAAGAGTTGGAGTCTGCTTTCAAATCACTGGAAACGCAGTCCAACCCCTGGGGATTCCCTAAAAACTCACGCGCCGACTGGGCTAAAGCATTGGACATCCCCATCTGGGACAAGACCAGGCCCACCGAATATTTGTATTTTATAGGGTGTAACGGGTCTTTTGATACACGTGGCAAACAAATTTCCGAGTCAGTGGTTAAAGCTCTGAAACAGGCGAGAGTCAGCTTTTCTATTCTCGGCAACAGTGAAGGTTGCACTGGCGATCCGGCCCGTAGAGCCGGCAACGAGTATCTGTTCGACATGCTGGCCAGCCAAAATACCGAGACCTTCCAGCAACAAGGAGTGCTGAAAGTCATCACCCACTGCCCGCACTGTCTCAACTCGCTGAAAAATGAGTACCCCGAATTCGGAGTTTATCTCGAAGTGATCCACCACTCTGAATTACTGGAAACCTTGATCGCCGATGGGAAAATATCACTCGGAGAAAAAACCAACAGCAATGTCGTGGTGCATGACTCCTGCTATCTGGGTCGGCATAATGGCGTGTACGATGCACCCCGCAAGGTACTTGCGGCAGAAGTGCAGAATGTTCAGGAAGTCGAGCAAAGCCGTGAAAACGGGACCTGTTGTGGCGCCGGCGGTGCCCGGTTTCTGCTTGAGGAAAATACCGGAACTCGAATGAGCCATCACAGACTGGATGAGTTGATGGTCACCAACCCCGACACCATCGCCGTGTCGTGCCCCTACTGTGTGTTGATGCTGGAAGATGCAGTGAAAGCCAAAGGCCTTGAGGGGCAAGTAAAAGTCCGCGACATCGGGGAAATGATAAAGTAGACGGACTGATTAGGGACCAGAATTCTATGGCAGAGCCTGGTTCAACCGGTTGAGGGTCTCTTCTTTTCCAAGAAGCAGGATGACATCGTAAATGCCAGGGCTCACCGTAGTGCCGGTGAGGGCCACACGAACCGGTTGTGCTAACTTGCCGAGCTTCGTGCCCTCTTCTTCTACAACCTGTTTGAATAACACCTCAATCTTTTCTACAGAAAAGTCATCCAATCGGGAAAGCCCTGCAATGGCTTTTTCCAGCAACGGCCTGGCCTCAGCAGTCAAAAACTTGGCTTTCGCCTTTTCATCGAACTCGACTTCCTTTTTAAAATAGAACGCCGACTTTTCCGCCATCTCCACAAGAGTTTTAGCACGCTGATTCAAGGATGGAATGACCTTGGCGATTTCTGCAACGCCCAGGCCGTGACCTTCCTGCAGGATTCCCGAGCTAATAAGAAACGGCTCCAAATGCCGGGCCAGTTCTTCAGGAGGAGTATTCTTTATATAATGTTCATTCAACCAGGACAGCTTGTCGGGATCGAACACCGCCGCTGAGGTGTGAACCGAATCGAAGGAAAAGAGTTGCACCATTTCTTCCCTCGAAAAAATTTCCTGATCGCCATGCGACCAACCCAGTCTGGCCAGATAATTGATCATCGCAGAAGGCAGGAAGCCCATGTCGCGATAAACCAGTGCCGAAGTAGCCCCATGACGCTTGCTCAGTCGGGTCTTGTCCTGCCCCAGGATCATGGAAATATGGGCGAATCGGGGACGGGGAAAACTCAGGGCGTCATACAACAAACATTGCCGAGGCGTGTTGGAAAGATGGTCGTCTCCACGCACCACATGAGTAATGCCCATATCAGCATCATCGACCACCACGACAAAATTATAAGTGGGAGAACCATCGGTTCTCTGTAGAATCAGGTCGTCCAGTTCGGTGATATCGAACACAATCTTGCCGCGCAAAAGGTCTTCAACCACCACCGAACCCTCAAGCGGTGCCTTGAACCGGATCACGGATGGAACCCCTTCCGGCTGATCGGCCCGCTCCCGGCAAGTTCCATCATATTTGGGTTTGAGTCCCTTTTTCTGCGCCTCAGCCCGTCTCTTGTCCAATTCTTCCGGCGTGCAGTAGCAACGGTAGGCCTTGCCTGCCTTGAAAAGCTGGTCGACCTTTTGTGTATAAAGTTCCTGCCGCTCGGTTTGCCTGTAAGGGCCTTCGTCCCAGTCCAGCCCCAGCCAGCGCATGGACTCCAGAATTTCTGCAATAGATTCTTCCGTGGAACGCTCATGGTCTGTATCTTCAATGCGCAACACGAATTGCCCACCATGATGGCGGGCAAACAGCCAGTTGAACAGAGCTGTCCTCACCCCACCGATATGCAAAAATCCTGTGGGACTGGGCGCGAAACGAACTTTGACGGATTCACTCATTAAATTACCTAAAAAAGGATCTGTTATTGTCAGGTGGTGTGAGAAACGGCTAAGAGTAACAAATTAGTTGGAAAAAATTAAGCGCAATCGTCAGAGTGGGTAAATTGAGCAACTAAAGGAACAGGTAGGAAAAAATGATCGGAGCCTCAAACGAAAAACAGCCGGCCTTGGGAGAAGGCCGGCTGTCTCAGGGTAAGGGCAAAACTCGCTGATTATGCCCTCACAAAAAAAACTTAAAACTTAGTTGCAGGTAACCGTAACCGGGATAGAACCCGTGTTGGTGATTTTTACCAATCCGCTGATATCACCAATGGAGTCTCCACGGCTGAAAAAAGGCTGAGAAACCAACGTTACTTTGCCAGCACCCATGGTGCCTCTCTGAGCAATGCCGGTTAATCCGTGATCCGTAGACACAAGAGTCTGGTTGCTGTCGTTCGGTCCTAAAGTTATAGGAATCGTGGTGAAGTTAGAAGACTTCCACAAAATCAAGTTAGCGGAACCTCTGTCATTGTCGGTGTAACCGAATTTGTCCGTGGTCGCGTTAGCAACTTTGGCAGCTTCCAGCGTGATACTTTTTGCATTGTCACATTTTACCGTTTGACCATTGCTGATCTGTCCCGCGTTAGCAGAAAATGCCAGACCCGCAATGAACATAGCCGTTAAAGCGAAAATCTTTTTCATAAACCCTCTCCTTTTTTTTGTTTTATAAAAATCACTCACTCAGCAGTGCTAATAAATATCTTCATAATTATTGGAGAGTTTAATGAACTGCATATATTTTAGATATCAGCCGGGAACCATTTTTTTAATAGCCTATTCATCCCCTTTGATATAAGAATTTCTCTCTCAGATCATAAGAAGTAGTAGCAGGTCTTGTTGAATAATGAAGAACCCTCTTTCAAAAAAAAAGGCCCTGATTTTATCAAACACAGAAAAACACGGGAACAGCCGCAAACCAAACGGGGAATTAAAGAGAGGGATAACAACAACGACAATGATCAGGATTTAGCTGACAGGACCCGGCAAGAGAAAAAACAAAAAAAAACAGCCGACCGGGAGAGGTCGGCTGTTCTCTAGGGTAAGGACCCAACTCGCTGATTAAGCCCTTACTAAATCAAATCTAACTTAGTTACAAGATACCGTAACAGCGTTCAGGCCGGTATTGGTGATCTTAACCAATCCGCTGATATCGCCAATAGAGTCACCACGGCTGAATTCAGGCTGAGAAACCAAGGTTACTTTGTGCTTGCCCATTCCGCCTCTTTGAGGAAGACCAGTTTTTCCACCATCAGTACCGTTAAGACTGTCGTTATTGTCGTTCGGTCCTAAGGTTATAGGAATCGTGGTGAAGTTAGAAGACTTCCAGATAACAACATTCGCACCACCTCGGTCATTGGTGGAATAACCGAATTTGTCGTCAGATGAGCTTGCTGGACCTGCAGTCTCAAGCGTAATGCTTTTTGCGTCATTACATTTTGTGGTTTGACCCGTAGAGATTGAGCCCGCATTAGCAACCAGGGCAAAACCTGCAATGAAAGCCACTGTTAAAACAAAAATCTTTTTCATAACCCTCTCCTTAGTTTTGTTTATTAAAAACACTCTATCGTGTAGCAGACTATTTTTCATTACTCATTTTTCTGAGAGAGTTTAATAGATAGGACTTGTCGTTAATATAGGCCTAACGCCTTTTATGAGGCAGGACTTAACCCTACATTAAAGACTCTTAGGACTACACCAGAATAGGTGCTTGTCCTACAGTAAGACCTGAACTATATCTACGGAGAGGGAAGGCAGTATTGAACTGAAAAGTGTTATTGAATAAGCTTTTGGGAAATCGCGTAATGGATCAATTCAGCATTTTTCTTCATTTGCATTTTTTCCAGAATCCTGGAACGGTGCGTGCTGATAGTTTTTACGCTCAGGGACAACTCTTTGCCAATCTCAGTGGGAGACCCCCCCTCCGCCAGCATCATAAAAACCTGATGCTCCCGGTCCGAAAGTCTTTCGTGTGCGGGTCGGTCTGACTTCGTGAAGTCAAATGCCAGTTTTTCGGTGATTTCAGGGCTGGCATATTTACCTCCATCGGCCACTTTTCGCACTGCCGCATATATCTGGTCGGTACTGCTTTCCTTAGTGATAAAACCCGATGCCCCGGCTTTGAAAAAACGAACAGCGTAATGCTCTTCCGGGTAAACGGTTAATATCAAGACAGGAAGTTTGGGACGATCTTCTCTCAGTTGTTTGAGAAGCTCCAGCCCCCCTTTTCCAGGCAGAGAAATGTCCAGAAGAGCGAGGCTCAAATCCATACCTCGTACTTTATCCAACAACTCTTCTCCGGTTTCCGCCTCACCCACAACCTCAATATCAGGGGTTTCAGAAAAGGCATGTTTCAAGCCTCGACGAAATAGTGGGTGGTCGTCCGCAATGATTATTTTTATTTTTCCTGTTTCCTTCTTTGTCGCCATGATCATCCTTTTTGAATAGTGATATTTACAGTTGTACCGCCATCGGGAATGCCATGAATCAGAACATTACCACCCCAGACCATTGCCCGTTCCCGCATACCCAGCAAGCCCAAAGACCTCAGGCTCGATACCTGGCTGGGTGATATCCCACACCCATTGTCTTGCACCTGAAGGCTGACATTTTTATCATTCTGACCCAGTGTAACACAAACTCTGGTTGCCCCTGCATGGCGAACAATATTAGTCAGAGTCTCCTGAAACACCCGGAACAAGGTGGTGGCACGTTCCAGATCGGGTTCAAAATCATCCAGATCATCCTCGAATTCACATTCAATTCCCGTCCTACCCGTAAACTCTTTGACCTGCCATACAATGGCCTCGGCAATTCCCAGATCATCCAGAATCGGCGGTCTGAGATCCATTGAAATTTTCTTAACGGTTTGAATGGCGTCGTCACTCATTTCAAGAAGCTGGTCTGTTGATTCTTTAATCGCCGGGTTGTCATTGACGAGTTTGTTACGGAGCAAGGAAAGCTCCAGTTTAATGGTGGTGAGCACTTGACCGAGATGGTCATGAACTTCTCGCGCAGTGCGAGTTCTTTCTTCTTCGCGCACTTGTTCCAGGCGATGATAAAGTTTGCGCAACTGATCCTGCGAACGTTCGCTTTCATCCTGAGCCTGTTTTCTTTCCAGCACCCTGCCAAGTTGAGTTCCAATCTGCGCCATGATATCGAGCATTTGCGGGTCGGGTTCCACCGCCTTGGGTGAGAAAAACTCCATCACTCCCACTACCCTGATGCCAATCAATATAGGAAACGCAAACCCGGCTTTAACACCAATATCCTGCGCCAGCTTGGCACGAGGGAAATTGAGATCTTTCGTCACATCAATGATCCAAGCCGGCTCTCCGCTAAGCAGCACCCGACCAGGAAGACCCACCCCCTCCTCCAAAGGAGTCTCCTGTGTGATCTTTTGGAAGGTGTCAAATTGCCCGGGATTCTCCACATACCAGCACTGCGTCGGGACAAGCCCATCGGAAGGATTTTCAGCCGCAAGGTAAAGGTGCCCCAGTGGCCATTCGGCAAATTCACAGACCTGACGAATACAAAAGCGCAAAGTTTCATCTATCGCGGCGGTTTCATTTGAAGCCACCGCAATGGTCTTGATCAGTTTGGAATATTTTATTTCGGCATTTAAACGTTCATTTGTTTCCTGAACCTTGCTGGTCCGATCCTTGATTTTTTCTTCCAGCTCGTCATTAAGTGAACGCTGATTTTCCTCAGCCTTGTTTATAATCAGACAAAGTATTGCCGTCATCCAAATCGTAAAAATTGCTAAAAACCGATTGGCAACAACTTTACCCAATTCGCCTCCAGGTGGTGAAACCATGAAACCAACGGCATTTAAAACCGAACCCAAAACCGCCAAATAAATAATAAAAGACCGATTTCCTGTCATCAATCCTAAAATAATCAAGACGACGTAAAGCATGCCATCCGCAACCCCTAAAGGAATTTGGGTATCAATCACAAAGATCACCCCCGAAAGGGTCAAGCCAGCGATCAAATACTTCATGGGGAGTGAATTTTTGATTTTCGTCTCCTGTCTCATAATTTATATTGCCGTACTGAGGAAAATGCCGTGTCAACACCAGCAAAAAGCCGAAAGCTGTGATAAAAAATCTGGCTTTTTGCCCCTATACTCAGGGGGAACGGGCAAAGAAAATACTGCCTTTAGCCAAACAATGATAAAATGGTTATCGAAAAAACAGGTTCCTATCCAGCCGGGAATAATACCAACGGTGCGGACATAAATCAGCTTTTACCATAAGACCCGCTTTATTTTAGAGGCCTGACACTACATAAAACTTCCAACTTATTAAAAGACTCTTTAAAATTTTCCACAAATGAACATGAAAATAATTTGGGTTTTCATAATGATAGCTTTTGGTTTTCCCTCTGTCAATTGGGCAGGAGAAACCAAAACCGAACTGGTGCTGTTCAGAGATAGCACAACCCCCTGGAGCCTTTTCCCTGGGGGACGTGCCTGCACTGAAGTTTTTTATCTTGAAAAAGGTCAGAACCTCTCAGACTTCCGGGACATGAGAAACTTTTTTTGTGAAGGCGAGTACTCCCTAACTCTGGATGGCCCTCCCGGAACCACGGTCACCTTATACGGACAGTTTTTTTTCGGGGAAGATCGTGGAACGCTGACGTTGACAAAAACAGATGACCGACAAGTCTGGATGTTGGATCTGGAAGACTTTCCCGACCGCAAATGGGTGGCCGCAGATGCCAATAATAGTACAGGAGCTTATGAAGTATTTTATCAGGCGGCCCCAAATTTTAAAATGAATCTCGGGTCTCTAAAATGGGCTGAAAACCCCTGACTCTCAGGCAATAGCCCAAACCTACCTTTGAGTGAATAGTATGCAGATCAATCTGGTGCAAAGCAAAACTCTATTGACCCGCTCCAGCGGCTATCTCACTGGAGTTTGCTCACACTCGCTGAATCCCTATCGCGGCTGTGGCTATGGGCTTTCCTCTTGTGGCGAAGGTTGTTATGTTCGTTTCAATCATTGGTTGACACAAGGCCGTGAATGGGGAAAGTTTGTCGATGTTAAAATCAACGCAGGGGAGTTATATACCCAGTCAGCAGAAAAAGAAAAAAACTGGGCTCACCACCGTTCCATTTCTTTCACGATTTTTATGTCCAGTTCCACCGACCCCTGGCAACCCGCCGAAAAAAAGTACCGGGTGACCCGTGCCATCCTTCGGGCCATGGCGACTTGTCCGCCTGACACATTGATCTTGCAGACCCATAGCGCAAGCATTCTCGATGACCAGGAAATCCTACGGGAGCTATCACGACTCTGTTCCCTCAGAGTCCACATCTCCATCGAAGGGGACCGCAACCGCCTGCCCGGACTACCCCCTCCCCCATGTAGCATTGAGCAACGGATTTCCGCTCTTGAGCAACTGTCAGCTCAGGGTCTCAAAACTGTGGCCTGCCTTTCACCTTTATATCCGTTGGAGAACCCACAACACTTTTTTGAGCGCTTAAAAAATGCCGGAGCTTCCGCCGTGATCATCGATCATTTTATAGAAGGTGACGGAACCGCCCAAGGCTCCAGAACTTTGAAAACCCGTCTTCCTTTGGCCATGAGTCAGGTGCAGGAAGATTCGGTCCGCCTTTCATACCGAAACCATATCGCAAACATTGCCCGCACTTATCTTCCCGTAGGGGTTTCGGCGCAAGGTTTTGCCGGACACTATTCCCACTGACCTTTATGCCTGCACCACAGGAACTTATAAACCAAATTACAACGTTGGATGGTAAAGGTTATAAAGCCTATAAAATCCTGCAAGGCAAAAGTTACGGTTTTGGCCTGTTTGATTTAACCTTTGAACACGTGCAAGGCGATCCTTTTGCAGCTCCCTCACGCTTGTCCATAAAGATCGAACTTCAGTCAGCTGGTTTTGCAAAAACTCACTATGAAAACCCTTTAAGAAAACTGGCTCTCGAAGACCATTTGTTAAGAGAGGTGAACCGCCGCACCCAGCAATGCCTTGGCAAAATCAAAGGCTCCGGGCGAAGCGGAGAAATCGCTGTGCAATCACCGGGACAAAAAATA
>JACKQG010000871.1_pt1 | contig 42539 bp, 26 predicted proteins | sample 8237621 | NCBI WGS metagenome assembly JACKQG01 (sample SAMN15677084, study PRJNA649215) | marine metagenome | biome: marine; feature: Black Sea; material: saline water; isolation source: suspended particulate matter (SPM) from the Black Sea western gyre | collected 2013-06-09/2013-06-10 | depth... | reverse complement strand
GACTCCGTGATAGCCGTAAAAAACAAGGTTTTTGATGGTTAGAATTCCCATAGCACGGAAATCTACTTAGCTAATCTAAAATTACAAATGGCTTTCATGGGATGTGGAAATTAGCTCTAAAAATAGAGGTCCCTGGTATTGGGATTTTATTTGAGTATGTCCATAGTCAGTCCAGGACAAAATTCCAAATGACTCATTCAGACCCACCCTGAACATCAATGTGCTATTCCAGAGAGGTCAAACCTTCTCTAATGGCATATTTGGTGAGTTCAGGAATGGAATTCAATTTCAATTTTGTTTTAATTTTTACGCGATGGGCTTCAACCGTTTTCACGCTGATAAATAGAGTCTCAGCAATTCCCTGGGTTGATTTACCTTCTGCGATAAGCTGCAAGACTTCTTTTTCACGGCTGGTGAGCTCGGAAACTTCATTCCCCTCATCGACCAGTTTACCCACATAATCATTGAGGACACTTGTGGAAATTTCTTCACTGATGTAGTAACGGTCCTGGAGGACCTCCCTGACAGCACTTATGAGTTCGCCACCGGCACAGTCCTTTAATAAATATCCTTTTGCACCTGCCTTGAGCATGCCCTGGACAAAATGCCGATCAGAATGCATGGAGAGGGCGATCACTTTTATATCGGGATTATCATGGAGTACTTGACTGGTAGCCTCAATTCCGTTGAGCTCCGGCATGGCAATATCCATGACGATGACGTCAACTTCCATTTTTCGAGCCAGTTTTACAACCTCACGACCGTTCTCGGCCTGGGCGACTACAGTGAACCCCAATTCATCATTTAAAATAGACAATAGGCCTTCTCTAAATAAGGCGTGGTCGTCTGCTAAAATTATGTTTACAGCCATTAGATGCCCTCCAGTGAGACAGGAACGTTTAGGATTACCATGGTTCCACCTCCTTGTTCAGATTGAATATCAAGAACGCCTCCAAGATATTCAATCCTTTCTTTAATGCTAAATATTCCAAAACTATCTGATCGACGATGTTCTGGGGTGAGTATGGATGTATCAAAACCTTTTCCATTATCGGCTACACACACAGAAAACGAATAGCGAGTTGCCTCTGCCGTAATGGATACATTAGTTGCTTCCGAATGTTTGACTACATTTTTCAGTATCTCATCTACGGAGCGAAAGAGAATGACTTCCTGCTCGCTACGCAGCCTGATATTCTTGAGGTTGTGTTTGTAGGAAGTCGCTATGTTGTGTTCTAATTTTATTTTTTCCAATCTCCATTCCAGAGCTTCAATCAAACCCAGTTCATGGAGAACGGGTGGGCTGAGTTCATAGGTGATGGAGCGAGTTTGCTTAACAGCATCTGCAATATCGGTGTCAATTGCTTTTAACTTAGCGAGGAGATCCGGATCCTTGATGGATTTGAGTAAACCGGACATTTTTATCTTGGCCATGGCCAAACTTTGACCGAGGTGGTCATGTAGGACGATGGCGAGATGGCGGCGTTGCTCTTCCTCGACCAGGATCAGGTCAGAAGACAGGCGCTTCAGCATATTCTGGTATTCCCAGATTTCAGCTTCCACTTTTTTTCGTTCAGATATATCCCTGGCAGTAATTTGAATTGCCGGGGATCCCTGATACCGAATGGGTATGGCAGAAACTTCCACAGGGAGTAATTGTCCGTTTTTACAGGTATAGACATCCTCTATGGAGAAGAGGTCGTCACTTTGGGCGATCATGGTGGCTTCAAGCTGTTTTGAGATTTCTCGGCGAACGGGTTCAACCAGATCTGTAATGGATTTACCAATGAGATCTGAAGCTTTTTCGAACCCCAGCATTTCCAAGAGTCGACGATTAACAAATACGATCTTTTCTGCTACATGAATGGCGATACCCTCGCGGGCAAGATCAATGACCCGATGATAGTTCTCTTCACCTTCTGTCAGATTGGATTTTTTATTTAGATCTAGAGCGTCGATATGAGAATTCCCTGGTGATGACAACAGTTTGGCTTGCCACAAAAGATAAGGCGGTCGGAGCAAGGAACAACAGTGATTACCGAGCTGGAGCGGGGACATGACTTACAATGAACGGTTAGTAATATTATGTCTCAAACAAACAGACCTGCCCGAATATCCTCTACTAGGGTTGCGATGAGCGCTCGGGCATCATCAGTTGTCCTCTCCGCAGGAAGTGACCAGTACTCTGTATCCTGCCGGAACAAGTTGGAGCAATTAGCCTGATTTTCTCGGTAGAGTTGCACATATATTGCACACGTCACAACTCAACCACCTGTAGTGGACTGATTATCCGAAACTTACAGAATCAGAAAAGGGGATTGATGATTCCTATGTCATATTATAGTGCGTGCGGAAGCAACGAGAGGATATAATGTGATTTCACGCTGACGCCCCGCTCCAACTTGGCGAATCTTACCCACAAATCTGCTCCACAGGCTAAGCTATAGGTTTTTCATTATAGATTGCCAATGTGAATATCGAACACCGATTAACGATTGCAGATTGAAGAAGATTTGTTCCCCCAACAGCCTAAACCTATTTCGACCAGTCTTCGCCCCTCCCGTCTCCGTTGGCGGGGTTCAGCTACGACAAGGCAGGCAGGCTTCAAGTCTGGCTTCGGCTTGGCAAGACAGGCTAGTCGCACCTTCAGCGCTCTCGAAAAGACACCGAATTACACCTTCACTTATCACTTTTAACTTTTAATTGGAAATAAGCCCTTCGACAAGCTCAGGACAGAGCGGGTGAGGAGAATCGAACTCCCCCCATCAGCTTGGGAAGCTGAGGCACTACCACTATGCGACACCCGCAGTTGAAACAATCAGAGGAAATTATAAGCTTTTGAGACGACATCGCAAGTCAAATACCAGTGTTCCCGATTCCATTATAGTTTACATGACTGTTTCTATCATGAATTATCATTTGAGGTGCAAATAACGGCGCCTGAGAGTTCTGAGAGATTCTTGTGAGAAATATTCTGACAGAATTATTTTTTTTTCTGCCTGAGATTTTCCCAAATTTTCGCTAAATCTTTGATACACAAGGGCTCACTATCAGATACAAGATGTAGCGCTTTAGATATTTATAGCTCAACATTTTGTAGTTTTATGCAAATTGATTCTTGTCATAATTTGTCTCCCCTCTATATTCGTCACGCTGGGTAAAAGTGACCCGAATCACGTGCAGGACACCATACAAACCAGTCAACCACAATTGGGTAAAGGACTTCTCGCCATCATTTTTCCGCTATTTTTGATTTGAGGAGTTAAACAGTCAACCTATTGATAATTCGCTGAGGAGCAAGCCTACATGTCCGAAACCATACAATTCCCTTTTGAGTCAAATGAGAACGATCTCAGCAAGGCCCCTCTGCAGAATGCGGAACTGCAGATTGAAGCCATCGTAAATCCTGATACAGTTCGAAGTGGATCTGATATTGATGCCTACTACGGGCTGGATGAGTTGGGGAAAAGTGTCTTACAGAATAAGTATTTAGCACCCGATGAAAAATCTCCTGAAGATTTATGGCATCGATTGGCCAAAGCCATGGCAGGATTAGAAGATAAACCTGAAGTCTGGGAAGATCGTTTCTATACCATCCTCCATGATTTCCGTTTTGTACCCGGTGGACGCATTATGCATGGTGCTGGACGTGAAGATATCAAGACCACTCTAAATAACTGTTATGTAGTTGGCATTAAGAGGGACTCAATCAATGCCATTTATGATGCCATCATTCAAGAAGCCAAGACCTACAAATATGGCGGTGGTTGTGGACATGACCTCTCCGTATTACGTCCCAAAGGGTCGTCCATTGATGGAACCGGTGGCGAATCGTGTGGTCCCGTCGGTTTTATGAACCTGTTCAGCGAAAACACCAATACCATTGCCCAGCACGGTCGTCGTGGTGCCAATATGCAGACCCTCCGAGTAGATCATCCGGATATTGCCGAATTTGTCGACGTCAAACTTGATCTCTCCAAAGTAAAGTATTCCAATATCTCCGTCCTGCTCACCCACGAATTCATGGAGGCAGTTGAACTGGATACAGATTTTGAACTGCGCTGGAATGATAAGGTCTATGAGACTATTCGTGCCCGTGAACTGTGGGACAAGATCATCAATGCCGCCCACGCCAGTGCTGAACCAGGGATCATTTTCTGGGACACCATGGTTGACTATCACAACGCTGAATATTGCAGCCCCCTTGTATCAACCAACCCCTGTGGCGAGCAACCCCTTCCTGATGGTGGAGCCTGTAATCTGGGTGCCATTAATCTGGCACGCTTTGTAAACGCCGAGGGTGAGTTCCTGTGGGATGAATTCAATGATACAATCCGCTTGAGTGTCCGTTATCTGGATAATGTCATCGATTATAATGTGGATCGTCATGCCCTGGAAGATCAGAAAAAGAATGCCCTTGGTGACAGACGCGTAGGTCTGGGAATCCTGGGTCTGGCTGATATGCTCCTGCTCCGTGGTATCAAATATGATACAGATGAAGCGCTAGAGGCTGTGGAAGAAGTCATGGAGATGCTCTCTGGAACTGCTTATAAAACTTCCATCGAACTGGCCAAGGAGAAGGGCTCCTTCCCCAATTACCAGTGGAATGGCTATAAAAAGAGCAAATTCATCAAAAATTTACCCCAGGACATCCAGGATGAGATCAAAACCCATGGCATCAGAAATGCCACCATCCTCACAGTTGCACCCACTGGCTCCGGGGCCATCGTCGCCCAGGTCAGTTCAGGTGTAGAACCCATTTTCAACGTGAGCTACAAACGACGGGTTAAAAAGAATAGTGGTTTTGGTGATGATTTCGATGAGTTCAAGGTTGTTCACCCCACCATTCAGAAGAAATATGGGACGGACGAGAATCTCCCCGACTCAGTTATTACCGCCCATGATATAGACCCCTACTTTAGAGTCAAGATGCAAGGTACAATTCAACGCTATATCGATGCATCCATTAGCTCAACGGTAAATCTTCCAGAAGATGTGGATGTCCAAACGGTGGCAAATATTTATCAAGCGGCATACAAGGCCGGTCTCAAGGGAATCACCGTGTATCGTGAAGGAAGTCGTGATGGCATCCTGATTTCAGACAAAAAAGATGAAAAGAATGCTGCAGCCAAAGAACAGGCCCAGGCATTGGAACCTGAACTCGCCTTGAATCCCCCCTCTCTCCGCCCCCGACTTCGTCCCAAAGATACCTTTGGCGTGACCCACCGGATACGGACTGGAGAAGGCACGCTGTATATCACCATAAATCATGATGAGAATGGTTTGTGTGAGATTTTCACAACAATTGGTAAGGCTGGTGGAAACGCAGCAGCTCAGGCAGAAGCTATTAGCCGTTTGATCTCACTCTCCCTGCGTAGTGGTATGGATGTATCTGAGATTATCAAACAGCTCAAGGGCATCAGTGGTCCAAATCCTGTCTGGGAGAACGGACAATTGATCCTGTCGACTCCAGATGCCATTGGTAAAGCACTGGAACAGCACATGTCTGAATTTGAAAAGAATCAGGCTAATCGAGAGCAAACCTTTGGAATGGTTGAGTCAGATAATGATAGCGATGACGAAGCCAGGGGTGCCCACTTTAACATGGTGGAACCTGCCAACGGGGCAACCTCAAAAACCATGGCGACCTGTCCTGAATGTGGATTAACCATCTCCCATGAAGGCGGGTGTCTCCTATGCCACAATTGTGGATATTCGAAATGTTAATCTAGCTCCACAAGTATAAAAAGAGCCTCGGGATACCGGGGCTTTTTTAATGTGTGCAACACCCGTCATCCTGAGCCCGTCGAAGGACAAAGGGATGAGTTTTTGAGTTTTTGAGTGAGTGAGTGAGTGAGTGAGTGAAAATACTTCGACAAGCTCAGTATGACACACTATTGTGTTGGGAGTGGTCTAATACCAATTGCACCTCCATGTTGCACGTGACGTGTCATACTTCGAGAGCCTCAGCAAGACACTTCTGCTTGTCTCTCTGAGGCTCTCGAAGGGTAATGGTTCCTCAGTTTAAAAGGTCATTTGGAGGTGAATAAGGTATAAGAAGTTTCAGCCACTGTTTGGCGGGGCAGAGAACCTCAGCCTCCGGAGGCTATCGGACATTGAGTTTATCGAAATGTCATATCCCAGGATTTGGCATGGAGGTTTCGACAAGCTCAACCACCGAGGGTACAGTATTATGATCGGAGGTCAATCCAGTAATCAAAGGGATGGTTGTGAAACTCTGGTCCTGGAGATGGGCTGGAGGTTTCGACAAGCTCAACCACCGGGGGTACAGCATTATGATCCCAGGTCAATCCAGTAATCAAAGGGATGGTTGCGAAACTCTGGTCCTGGAGATGGGCTGGAGGTTTCGACAAGCTCAACCACCGAGGGTCCAGTATTATGATCCCAGGTCAATCCAGTAATCAAAGGGATGGTTGCAAAACTCTGGTCCTGGAGATGGGCTGGAGGTTTCGACAAGCTCAACCACCGAGGGGTCCAGTATTATGATCCCAGGTCAATCCAGTAATCAAAGGGATGGTTGCGAAANGGTCCAGTATTATGATCCCAGGTCAATCCAGTAATCAAAGGGATGGTTGCGAAACTCTGGTCCTGGAGATGGGCTGGAGGTTTCGACAAGCTCAACCACCGAGGGTCCAGTATTATGATCCCAGGTCAATCCAGTAATCAAAGGGATGGTTGCGAAACCAGGTGAGCTGACGTTTGGCAAAATTGCGGGTGTTCTGCTGGATGGCGTCAATCATTTGTGCTTCATCAATTTTACCAGCCAGGAAGGCATAAACTTCCTTGTATCCAATGGTCTTCATGGGATACAGATTTGGGTGATATCCTTTGTCTAACAGGGTCTGGCACTCTTCAACGAGTCCATCCTCCAACATCTTCAAAACTCTTTGATTAATGCGATCATACAGGATTTTGCGATCCCGATCCAGAACAACCAGCGTCCCCTGTTTCCCGAAAGGGTCAGAACTGTTGGAAAATGCCTTCGAGGGAATCATGCCTGAGGACTCGTAGATTTCAAAAGCCCGCATGAGCTTTTTGTGATTATTGAAATGGAAGGTCCCGGCATATTCAGGATCTAGATCCATTAGCTCGTTCCAGAGTTTTTCTGCTTCACCAGCATCTACCTTCTCCTGATATTTCTGGCGAATAGCAGGATCTTTATGCTGTTCCTCAAAAAGACCAAAACGCAGGGCATCCAGATACATACCAGCCCCACCGGCTACGACAGGTAGTCTACCTCTATCCAGGATCTGGAGGATAATGTGCCGAGCCCGTTGATAGAAGTCGGCTGCATTCCAGACGATGTCTGGCGTGAGTTCATTCAAGAGATGATGGGGTACACGCTTTAACATTTCAGTCTCAGGTGTGGCGGTTCCAATATCCATATACTTATATATCTGGCGTGAATCACCACTGATAATTTCTATATCATGTTCTTCAGCAAGAGATAAAACCGTCTCCGTTTTACCCACTGCTGTAGGACCAGCCAGGATGAGATAGTCACCGGGGGTGTCGTCCAAAATTTGATTATGTATGGTAATGGGTTTCATGGACAGAATCTACTCCAGTAATGTTTCACCGTCTTGTGCCGGGTGCATGATCAAATTCCGCTTGCCCTTCACACTTCGTCCCTCGCACTTCGACTCCGCTCAGTGTGACACTCGGGATGACACAGGCTCAGTGTGACGCTCCAGCCTACGCCCCATGCCTTCGACCTGACAGGCGGGATGACACAAGCTCAGGGTTTGGTCTAGTGACGCTCGAAGCGTTTGTCCAACTCATCAATGCTCAGGTTTATGATAATGGGACGACCATGGGGACAATAAAATGGATTCCCCGTGGCGAAAAGTCGATCTACCAGCACCCGCATTTCCTCTTCAGTCAGGGGATCACCTGCCTTAACAGCCGCTTTACAAGAGTAGGAAGCCGCCAGTCGTTTGGTTGGGGAATAGTCAAAAACACGATTCTCGCGGTAGTAATCAATAATTTCCTTTAAAATTGCGCCTTCGCTCCCCCCGCGCATACCGGTTGGAACGGCTTCTACCAATACGGTTTGTGGTCCAAACTCCCGTAGACGAAAGCCCAGGGTGTTCAGCGAAGGAATAATGTCAACCAGAACATTATAATCATCTGCCGAAAATTCCTGGGTTGCAGGAAAAAGAAGCGACTGAGAAGTGCCTTTATTCTCATCCATATCCCGGAGCGCTTCTTCATAAAGTACCCGTTCATGAGCAACATGCTGGTCAATGATGGCAATCCCATTGTTGATCTGGCTGAGGATATATTTGTTATGAACCTGCCAGATAAAACCACCCTGCTGTCTCTGGGGTTTCACATCAACGGGGTCTCTATCCAAAACCTGACTGAATTGCCTGGCCTTTTGCAGGATTTCACTTTCTTCCGGACTTCGGTTTTGGGCATCGTAATCGTAGTGCCCTCCCTGGGGGGCAACAAAGCTGGTTTGGGGTGAATGTGTATCCGAGGGAGCGAAAAGGGGTGGGGGTGGACGATTATGGAATCCGGGCATGACCTTTAGAGTCTGGCGCAAGCCATTCTCCACCGTTTCCTTGACCACATGATAGACCCGCCACTCATCGTTAAATTTTACTTCGGTTTTAGTGGGGTGAACATTGACATCAACCTCGTTGAGGGGAACAGAGATATTCAAGGTATAGAAAGGGTATTCGCCCCTTTGTATCAATGATTTATATGCCTGGTAGACCGCATTATTGAGCAAGCGATCCGAGACGGGCCGCTGATTAATGGAAAGGTACTGCTCTCCCCTGGCCACTCGAACCAAATCCAGGTTACCTATAAAACCAGATACTTTGATATTCCCCCGGCTTTCGTCCACAGGAATAATCTTGTTGCCATACTCACTTCCAAATACGGCTGCCACACGGTCTTGGGATGACCCGGGCCGTAAATCAAAAATGACCTTTTTATCTGCAACCAGCTTAAAGGCAATTTCAGGGTAGATGAGTGCCAGAGGCTTCACCCTATCAATGATGTGATTTAATTCGGTCCGTTTGGCTTTTAGAAATTTCAGACGGGCTGGAACATTGAAAAATAAATTCTTTACCGTAATCCGTGTGCCGGTTTCCCAGGCGATGGGCTGAAGCTTTTCAGCTTTCCCAGCCTGAACTTCCAGCGCAAAGGCCCCCTCGCTGTCCCTCGCTCGAGAGACCAACTCCATCATGGAGACGGAAGCAATACTGGGAAGTGCTTCTCCCCGGAATCCCATGGTTTTTATGCGAAAGAGATCATCGATTTCAGCAATTTTACTGGTGGCATGCCGTTCCAGCGCCAACCCCAGCTCTTCCTTGTCAAGTCCAAGCCCATCATCAATAACCTGGATGAGATCCCGACCTCCATTGTTGATGGTCACTTCAATCCGGGTTGCTTCGGCATCGATGGAATTCTCGACCAGTTCCTTGACCACTGAGGCTGGCCGTTGAACGACCTCACCGGCAGCAATTTTATTGCAGAGAATATCAGGGAGAATGTGGATGCGTGACATTGGGAATAGTTCGGCGTTAGGCGTTAGGCGTTAGGAGTTTTGTGTTCATGTCTGATAGAACCTGATCTGAGAGAGCTGTTGATTGGGCACGTAGTTCAGAGACCTCTTGTTTAAAACTTGCCACGATGCTTTTATCATCAATCCCTGGAATATTGATAAGCACATTGAGTGCGGCACCTTCCAGACCTGCCCGTGCTTGAAGCACTGCCACACCGGCATCTGACAGAGAGTTCTGATTGCCAATTTCTGCCATACGCTTCGCCAGCTGCATAATTTCCAGGGAATGCCTCATCACTTTCAAGGGAATTTCGGCTGAATAAATCGTGGCCTCCTGGAGGGCTTGAAGACGATCTGCCTGTTGTTCTGGACTGTCTTTGGGTAAACGGATGGCTGTCATGACATTGTTAAAGGATCTGGTATCTTCATCCACCAGAAATAGAAAGGTATCCTTTAAGCTCTGGGCCTGATTGCTCAATGCTTCAATTTCATCCCAATGGTCCTCATAGCCTTTTTTGCCATAGGTCAAAACACCCACCATATTGGTGAGTCCAGCAGCCATGGTTGATGCCAGGGCTGAGACAGAGCCACCTCCAGGTGCTGGAGAATCTGAAGCCAATTCATCGACAAAATCAGTCACCCCCATATCCACCAGATTTTTCTCGTCTTTTGAGCCCAACTGGTATTCAATAATGCGTTCCTGAGGATTAAAAGGAGCTATTTCATTCAAACCCATGCTCTGGATCGCAATGCGGATCAGTTCTGCGTTTGAGACTGCCGTACTTGAATTTTGCTTTTTGAGATAGTGTTTCCCTGCTTCCAGCATGGCCGTCAGGGGAATGAGCCCAACCAGCTCGCTGCCAGAGACTCTCAGGCCGCGGAGGTCTGCCTGTTTGACAACCTCATCAAAGGCAATGTGAAATGGAGTCACTTCCATATCCACAAGGTTCATGGAAATCTGAGCCATGTTGTACTCATCAATGTACCAGCCCACCGCCTTGACTGCCTTCAGGGTACCGGGTCGTTTCACAGGTTCCCCATGCTCGTCGCGGATAAACTTATTGGTTTCGGGATCCCTGGCATTGCGGCCGGCTTCTCTTATTTCCAGAGCGATATCCGTAGCCTTTTTTGTGTCACGGGTATTGAGGTTCACATTGTAGGCAATCAGAAATTTTCGAGCTCCCATGACAGTAGCCCCGGATTTTGCATTAAACTCGGCCTTACCAAAATCAGGTTTCCACTGTGGATTCTTCAGCTTTTCTGAAAGTCCTTCATACTCACCAGCTCTGATATTTGCCAGGTTTTCACGTTCAGGAGTTGTTGCGGAATACTCATATAAATACACTGGAATGTTCAATTCTGAGCCGACTCGCTTACCCAGCTTGCGTGACAACTCAGCACACTCTTCCATGGTCATATTGCTGACTGGAATGAAGGGACAAACATCTGTGGCCCCCATACGAGCATGGGCTCCCGTATGTTTGCGCATATCAATTAGCTGGGAAGCACGTTTGATCCCCTGGAAAGCTGCTTCAACTGCGGCTTCAGGTTCACCTACAAAGGTGACGACAGTGCGATTGGTGTCTGCCCCTGGATCAACATCCAGAAGGGTGACACCTTCAACCTGGGCGATTGAGGAGGTGATCTGTTCGATAAGAGCCAGATCATGTCCTTCACTAAAATTTGGTACACATTCAACAATTTTCTGCATTTGTTAAACCCCTAGACTTTCGATAAATAATATAAAAGATAAACAATAATTCCGGCCATGACCAACAGACCCAAAAAACTGCGCTTTGGGTAGGTAGAGGTTATCCGTCTGAAATGAATGCGTCTCTCATCTGAGTCTACAGATTCAAAACGTCTCAATCGACGGGTTTTAGCGTACTTCAGTTCTGGCATTAGATTCCTGAGAATAAATGGGAAAAGACATTGATAAAGGGGCCAATAACCATGCCCAAAACATGAAATCCAGTAATCCACCCAAACATGATGATCCCGAAGAGCACCATGGGCCCACGTGCTTCAATCAGGTACAGCGTGGGTGCATAGCGATGAGGAAGAAGCCCGGCTAAAATTTTTGAGCCATCCAGGGGTGGAATGGGCAGGAGGTTAAAAAAGGCCAGGGCAAGATTGATGTACAGGGAATACCTGATCATTTGAAAGAGGACGCCAATACCGCCATTGGGATCAGCATATGCCAGGTCAGTAGCCAGAAATATTCTGATTAATATCCCTGAAATAAGCGCCAGCGCTACATTCATGAGGGGTCCTGCGGCAGCAATCCACATCATATCCCGTTTGGGGTTTCCCAGATAGCGGGGATCCACTGGAACCGGTTTGGCCCATCCAAAGTGAATCAAAAAGATCATGATGGTCCCCATGGGATCCAGATGGGCTAAGGGATTAAGTGTGAGTCGTCCATGATTTTTTGCTGTGGGGTCGCCAAAGCGATAGGCCACATATCCGTGGGCAAACTCATGAAAAGTCAGTGCTATGAGGATGGCTGGGACAGCCAGTAGTAGTGAGTAGAAATCCATTTATTTTTCGTTTCCTTTATTCATCCGCCTCAGCTGAAAACCCAGCACAACCCAGTGGGTGAATGCCAATCGAATCTGCTTCGGCGTGACGTTTACATCTCATTAAGCGGATGACCGTGGCAAAGCTAAGGGCTCTTAAGTAGCAGCAGGGGTAGCGAAGCCGGGACACATTAAGCCTTGTAATATAGACGCAGTACCAGGGATGTGAACAGGATTAGCCACGAATTGTTCCTTTGCCTCCTGCATTCATCGGCCTATCATGTCATGAAATTATAAAACGAGGAAATATCATGGATTTTGGCATAAAAAATAAGGTGGCTCTGGTTCAAGGGGCTTCATCAGGGCTGGGATTTGCTGCAGCAATGGAACTGGCCAGAGAAGGCTGCCGAGTGGCCATCTGTTCACGGGATGAATCACGCATCCAAAGCGCAGCCGAAACAATCAGCAAAGAAACAGGTGCCACAGTCCAGGGTTTTGTCTGTGACCTGGTAGATCCAGATGCACGGCGAGCCATGCTGGATGAGATTGAAGGGAACTGGGGTTCAGTGGATATTCTGGTCGCCAATAATGGTGGACCCTCAGCTGGATTCTATGATAGCCTCAGCGACGAACAGTGGAGCAAGGCCTTGCAGGGTAATTTGATTTCCATGAAAGACTCGGCTCAGGAAGTCCTGGGTGGCATGCGTGATAAAGGCTGGGGGCGGATTGTATTTATCACCTCCGTTTCAGTGAAACAGCCCATGGACTCGTTGATCCTTTCCAATACGGCCAGGGCAGGTTTAACTGGATATGCCAAAACACTATCAGCCCAGGTTGCCGAGCATGGGATTACAGTCAATATGGTGCTGCCTGGAATCCATGATACGGAAAGAGTTAAAGAATTACATAGTGATCTGGCGGATCCCGCCTTGATTGCCAAGGATATCCCCATGAAACGTCTGGGACAACCAGAAGAGCTGGCCGCTGTGATTGCATTTATTTCCTCAACCAGAGCCAGTTATCTCACGGGACAATCTATTGTTGTTGATGGTGGTCTGGTGAAGGGTCTCTTCTAAAATTGTCAAAATCTGCTCCAAAAGAACGCTTCTATGCCCGGGGACTGCATTTTGAATGTACGGGGTGCGGAGCCTGTTGTAAACTGGGTGGTGGCTTTGTGTATCCCACGCTGGAAGACGTTGGATTCGCAGCGAGACATCTGGAATTGAGTGTCAATAAATTCACTGAGGCCTACATGGAGTTGCATGAAGGGCAGTATGTCTTTAAAAATGATGGGGACAACTGCATTTTCTATGGCGAGAACGGATGTACCATCTATGAAGCTCGGCCCACCCAATGCCGGACCTTCCCCTTCTGGAAAGCCAATTTAAAGTCACAATATCGTTGGAAACTCATCGAAGAAGAGTGTGAAGGTATTGGACAGGGTCGCCTGTTTGATTTTGTTGAAATTGAAGCCATAAAAAATCAAACGAGTCAGACGCCAGCCGGACCCAAACCAGAAGATGTAAAAACTACCCCGGACCCTCTACTGCCCTCCTAGAAGCATTCAATACTTACCGGATAAGTGTGATTTTCTGTGTCAGCTGTACTCCAGCGGACTCAAGACACACAATATATACGCCACTGCCAACAGACTTCCCTTCTTGGTCAAGACCTGCCCATATTTTTGAATAGGTACCCGGTGGCTGGTTCGAAATGGACTTTTCCCAGACACGCTCACCTCGCAAATTGAATATGCTGAGATTCACTCCGCTGGATTCAGTTAGACTATAGCTTAGTCTTAGCTCAGGATTAAAGGGATTGGGAAAAGCTGGGTGTAGCATGAAGTGCCCGGGGACCGCGTCCAGATCTGGATTGATTGAAGTCGTCTCAAATAGTTGAGGCCATAAGGGTTTTATATAGGCAGCAGTTGATCTCAATTCGCTTATAGCGTTTAGATGATTGCTCCCTTGTGCCAGCATGAGAGCACAAATAAAATCCTGTGATTCTCCAGGTGCCAAAGAAAATGGACCGGCACTCATGAGAAAATAGCGATCTCCTGGTGGGACACCGACGCCTGCTTCTGTCCATCCCTCGCCTGTGACCGGATCCCCGGTAAACATATGGGTTGTTGGGTTGTTATGGAGATCGAACAGGCTGTCACCCTCGTTATCCAGACCATTCATTTGATTAAATGCTTCCCACGGGCTATTTGGTCCACAGAGGGAACCCCCGCAACGCCAAATAAGACTGGCGTTCATGGGTACATTGCTCTGGTCCTCAACAGGACCATGGGCGTTGTATCCTGTCTCTCCTGGTGCAGATACCAGAGGCGTTCTGATAAACATCACGCCTACCGCTGGAGGGGTTGATCCATAATCTGCATCTATGGAGTCAGCGTTATAAGTATATGCCATCTCCAATTCAGGATCTGTGCCTGCATAATCGTCACCGCTGTATCCAATATCCGGGTCCATCCAGATCCCTGCAAAAACAGAGTCGAGGTGATGTTCACCCGCATTCTTGATATTCCATTCATAGAAGATGGTGTTTCCCAGCATTCCATCTACATCCATGCCATATATGGCCGTTCTGACCTCAACTCCCAGCGGGGAGGTGTTATACAAATGTCCGTGAAGCTCTTCGCTGCCATCATTAATGATATACCAGGAATATTGCCCCCCCTTACTCAAGGGAGTATCGATGTCTGGATTCCAGTTCCCATCCTCATCTTCATCGGTCCAGGGCGCTCCCTGCGATACCGGCCAATTAACCCAATCTGGTGTGGAAGCATTGTCTCCTGAACGAATCGTATAGATCCGATTTTCATCGGCATCTGGATTGCTACCACGGGTACCGGGGCCCCATTCACTGGTATATTCACACATGGCGGTCCTGACCTCAGCTTCCCCATCAATCAGACCTGCTGCCAGCCAGAGCCCACCAGAGAATACAGCGGTGCTCCCGGAATCCTTTGGCCATTCAAGACCGGCATTTCCCAGGGGAGCATGGGAAACAAGGGAAGCATTGTTTCCAATCCAGGTTTGAATATTATTTCCATCCCATAAATAGAAATCGAAGGATCTGAGACTTGAAACTTGGGAATCATTATTTTCTGCCAAAAGTGAAACAGTACCCATCAGAAGTGTGAGGATTAGTTTGCCCATGACCTTCCCCCTATCTTAGTAAAACCATTTTAATTGTAGCCTGATGATCCCCGGCTTTCATATGCCCTAAATAGACGCCCGTGGCCACCAGTTTTCCATTATCGCTGGTTCCGTCCCAGAACAATTTGTGTTTTCCAACAGTCTGATTTGTCAAAGACCAGCTCTTGATTTGTCTACCCCGGATATCATAGATTTCAAATTCAACATCTGAAGTTTGTGGCAATTGGAAAGCAATGCTGGTTAGGGGGTTAAAGGGATTGGGATAGTTCTGCTGAAGTGAGAAACTCAAGGGCATGACATCTGTTTCTTTGACCCCTACCAAATCTGGATCCGTATGAAACAAAACATCATCTATGATCCAGTAGAGGAAACCCTGAGAACTGTGTGCCACGAAGCGGAGGGAAACGGCAGTATCTCCAACAAAGGGTGCCAGATCATATGAAAAAGTATCCGGAGGAGTAAACCCTGTAAGTGAGTCAAGCGTATGATAGGCTCCCTGGGTTTTGATCTGGACTAAACCATAGGTGTTTTCATCTGCAAAATTGGTGGCCATGCGCGTCTTGATCCACCCCACATCAAAACGGGAGAGATCAAGTTCTCTGACCATTTCCAAGGTGTCATGGGTGGCCTCAGGCGAGTTGGCTGTCAGCTGAATGGTCTTCTCCCAATGATCTGATCCATTTGAGAATGGAAAGATTTGACCCAGCTCGAAAAGTTTCCAGTTGACAATTTCATTGTACAAAGGAGCATGGTCCCAGTCACCGATGGATTCATAATTCTGTCCCACAAAGATCTGGGTTTCAGAGTTGCCGAAATTACCGTTTATGCTGGCATCCCTGGCGGTGACCCAATACTTCAGGGTATCACCAACCTCAGAGATCATATCAGATAGTACACCTTCAAAAACTGTGTTCACTTGCCAGTCAACTTCGGTGGTGTCAATAGCCACCATGGGAGCCGTCATGATATCACTGCCCCCAATGGTCCAGTTGAGCCAGATCTCATCAATCTCCGCCCTCAGGTCATACACAGTATCAATCCTCACCGATTTGCTAAAGGGTAATAGAAAATGAACATCAAAATGTTCCTGAAGTCCAGCAACGACTGGCGGTTCTAAATCTGGTCCAAAAGTAAATAGTCTGTTATTGTAGGGGGCTCCCGAGGGCCAATACTCCTGATCCTCGATTTCACTCATATGCGCCAAGTGGTATTGCATTGTGGTTACATCGGAAACTAACAGGTCAGGAAGGTTTGCCTGCCAGATCCCATCACCCTGGGGCAACAGTTCTGTTGACTCCCAATCCCCACCCAGCTTATAAAACAGATAATTTGAGCTGGGCCAGTGGTTCTGAGCATCTATAATCTCAAATTGAAACTCGAAGGGTCCTGAGCTTTCTGTGTTGTGTGGGACTGCGATTTCTGAGACTTGAATTAAGTCATCAATATTATCGAATTGATTGGAGTAAAGATCATGGACGGTTTCCACATCATCGAAGAGTGCTGCTACTGCGGCTATCGCATCCATCCCTGGTGAAACCACACAGGCTGCCACCACTTGCTGGGTCTCCCCAGGTGCAAGATTGAAAGCGCCCACAGAAAGAGTTCCTCGCCAATCTCTGGGAATAGTGTGATTGGCAGCTAACCATCCAGTACCATCCAGGGGGTTTCCAGAAAAAATGTATGGATCAGGGATACCAGTAACCGGATTTATGCGGAGATCACCAGCTCCATCACGACCTTGCATATTATAGTATGCCTCGTCTGCGGTCTCAGGATCTCCGTAATCTTGAAGTGAATAATATGGATGAAAGGCAGATATATGAAGATTGGTAAAATCAGGTATCATTTCACCTGAAACCCAGGCCGTATCGCCAACTGAAGCTACAATGGGTCCCTGGAGGAAGGTGAAACCGACTGCCGGGGGATGGTATCCATAGTCCCGATCAGGTAGCTCACCAACATAATGGTAACTGAGATCCAGGTCAGGAAGGCAGCCGGGGAAATCATTAGTTGCTGAACCAAGATCAATATCCTGCCAGATACTCAGATAAACTGAATCCAACTGATTCCCACCGACATTTTGAATATTCCATTCAATAAACATCACATTTTCAAGAGGGTCAGGTCCTTCGAACCCATATATGGCGCTGGTTACTTCAATACCCAGGGGTTGGGTGTTCCATAAATTGGAGTGTCCACTAGCATCTCCATCGTTAAAGACCGTCCAGTAATAAAGATCGCCTTTCACATCAGGGCTATCGATGGCTGGATCATAGATCCCATCTTCATTGATATCAATCCAGGGGGCCCCCTGTTCTACAGGCCAGATATCCCAATCCGGATTCCCTCGTCCATCAGCTGCTCGAATTTTGTAGATTCTGTATTCAGGTAACTCAGGATCAGAATCCCAGGGACCATACACATATTCACTGGTAAATTCACAGGCTGCACTGCGGATATCGTCTGACCCATTAACCTGCCCAGCCAGGACCCACAGGCCAGCGGTAAAGACAGGACTGTCACCACTTCCAGCAGGCCACTCCATGCCCCCGCCCAAGGTAGCTTGTGCAGTAATCTTGCCATTATTAGACCACCAATTGTTTATTTGATTCCCATCCCAATGCTGGTAATCATGTATCCCATACAGTGATTGGATCAACAATAGGCAGATGATAAGCTTTGATTTCATATCCCCTCCAGAATGAGGAGTGAATATATGTAATCCCTATCTATTTAGCAAGTAGTTGCCCTTAATCAATCTTTGCGTGCGACTACTATATCTCTTTTAATGGATTGATCCACACGGTGGGTAAACTGATCATAGGGTTCCGCAGCCAATACTTGAAAGCCCGTTTTAGTCAGCAGCTCTACAAAATCTTCCCGAGGCCAGACAAATGTGTTCCAGGCCAGAACCAGGCTCCCCCCTGTTTTCAATATCTTTTGAAATTCCGGTAAACTGGTTTCCATGAGTTCTGCCGGACTACGGGTGCGGGAGTTGTGTTTTTTCTGGCTCACATTACCATGAGCTATGCCATAAGGTAAGTCACCTATTATGAGATGAAATTTTTCCGCCTTGAAGTAGCGCCTGGAATGGATGGCATTGCCGGCGATAATCGCCAGATGCTTTCTGGAGCTCTCCGACTTAAAGTCTTGCTTATTCCTGGCATATTCAAATAGCTGGATGAAGGCTTCGCTACCTGCACTGCTAGCATACATGGCATTTTTGAGCAGGTCATGCTTATACTTCTCCTGCTCCAGAAATCTCTTGAAAAAGATGGTGGTTTCATGAACCAGCTTGCGTTCCATCTCAATCCCCGTCACATCAAACCCTCGAATAGCCCCTTCAAACAGGGTGGTTCCCTTTCCAGAAACCGGATCCAGCATTTGAACGGGATCATCAAATTGAAAGTCGCTTGAAATCAGGCCGACGTTGATCATCAACCGCGTAAAAATCTCGTTGGTCTTCCCTGAATATTTGAGGAGCATGGAAATCTTGGGGTCCACATAAGATCGAGGTGTCAATTCTACCGGCTGAAGTGTTGGGTGGTCTTCATCACCGGAATGTTTAAAGAGTGCCAGGACAAAGGACAGGTTGGAAACCCAGGTGAGCTCCCTCTCACTGAGGATCTGCTCAACAGTGAAGGCGAGATAATTGATGCCAGCAAGGTCTATTGATTCAATATGATGGCAGGGTTGCTCAAACCGCCTGGCAGTCAGAGTGAGCTCGGCCAGGGCCAGTTTTTCTGACTCCAGATAGTAGACTCTGTTGTGTCCGGGATTACGTAATAGGAGGTATTTCTGCATTTAAAGTATCAACCAGAATCAGGAATCGGATTGTCGAAACAGTTCAGCATAACGTCTCACAGGTTGCTCCAGTTCATGCATTCCAAAATGGCGACTTAATCTGGTTATTTCTCGACCATCGGCCATGAGGAGGATGGTGGGAACGGCAAAAATCAGATGCTGCCCGGCAATCTCCCGTGACTCCTCAGTATTCACATATTGAAAATGCCAGGGGGCTTCATCCTGAAGCAGCGCTTCCACCTGAGGTCTAAGCACCTGGCAGACCCCACAGGTTGGTGTAGAGAAATACAGCAGGGTAAGGGGGTGCTCATCCAGAATTAGTTTGAGCTCATCAGCAATCATGGTAATGGGCGTTAGCGAATTTCCAGTAATTCTACATCAAATATGAGCGTGGCATTGGGGGGAATGACACCACCGGCACCTGCGGCTCCATAACCCAGGTCAGACGGAATAATCAAGCGTCGTTTTCCGCCCACTTTCATGGATATAACTCCCTCATCCCAACCTGGAATAACTCGACCAACCCCAATAGTGAAACTGAAAGGTTTGTCCCGATCTTTGGAGCTGTCAAATTTAGTTCCGTCTTCCAGGGCGCCTGTATAATGGACCACAACACCTTGACCACTTTCTGGAGAAGCGCCTGAACCAACCTCAATATCGATGTATTTAAGACCACTTGGAGTGGTGATTTCTTCACTCATAATAATTTCCTTATTTTAATGACAAGAATTTAGAGGGGTGATGGGTTAAATCGTTACAACTTCTTTGTACAGCTTTAGATCAAATGCAAAGGTGCTGCCAATGTCCAGACGGCTTTTTACTTCCAGAGAAGAGTCATGGAGTTTGAGAATATGCTGGCAAATATGTAGGCCCAGACCAGTGCCCTTAACAGTTTTATTCAATTGCTGTTTGGAACGATAAAAGCTTTCAAATATTTTGCTGATATCCTCCTCAGCAATACCCACGCCGGTATCTTCAATACAGAAGGTGAGAATCTCGTTTGATTTCACCTGGGTTGTGATGCGAATTCTACCCCCTGGAGATGAAAATTTAATAGCATTGCTCAGGAGGTTGCGGATGACCTGGCGAATTCGAAGTGGGTCTGCATTGACAGTTTGAATAGTCTCGGGAAAGTCTTTTTCGATGGTGATCTTTGATTGTTCCAGAAGGAGAGCAAAGCTTTGGAGTACATCTTCCACCAACTCAACCATGGGAAAGGGTTCGGCATTGATGCGCATCTGACCTGTCTCAAGAATGGCCACATCAAACATATCATCAATGAGAGCGCTCATATGTCTAACCTGCGAATATACTGCACCCAATTTTAGACTCAGATCTTCTTCACTCATCTTTTGGCGATGTTCTACCAGGGTTTCAATGTTGCCCTGCATCACGGTCAGGGGTGTTTGAAGCTCATGACTGACCGAAGCTAACAGTTCGGTTCTCATTTTCTCTTTCTTCCCCAGTTCGCCAAACATGGCATCGATTCGCTCCATCATATCTCCAACGTGCATGGCGACATGACCAATTTCATCGGTTGCTTCATCCTTTAAGACAAAACGTGTATCGCCGGCCCGATAATTTTGAACCGCCTGAGCCACATTCTGCACACGACGCGTGAGAAAATACCAGAATAATATCCCGGCGAATAAAGCAATTACGATGCTGAATAAAATAGTTCGAGTAAGTATCAAGCCGTATTCTTCCCACCAGCTTACTATCACATCTTCCCCACCTTCAACCATGGTGACAAGGACATAACCGGAGGGGTCAGACTCAGGACCAAGGGCTGCGGCTGAGAAAACAAAATCGAGATCTGTGGCAGTTGGGATGGCTATTTCAATGGGATATTCTGATGTATCGGCCTGTAAAAAGGAATCAAGCACATCAATTGATACGAAGTTGTTGATGATCTGAGAAGGAACATAGCTGCCATGCTCCTGGATTTCACCCTCAGGACTTACCAGAAATAATTCCATTCCCGGGTAATACTGGGCCAGTGAATCAAAAAAAACCGACATGTCTTTAATGTCGGTTTCCGGGTCTTCTATTTCTTCGGTAATTTCTAGAGCTGTATGGCGATAGGTTGTCTGGATATCAATTTCCAGGTCGTTCATAATATCAGCCTGATTCCAGAGTACTAAAATGACTCCATTCAGAATAAAAAAGGCTATAAGCGCCATTGAGACCTTGAAGGTCAGCGTGCGATACAGCGGTATATGGCTGATTTGAACCATTCGAACTCTTTATGCACCTATCTCATCGGAAAACTTGTAACCCACACCCCAAACCGTGAGCACGTATTCAGGATTGTTTGGGTTTTTCTCAATTTTGGATCGGAGACGATTCACGTGGGTATTCACCGTATTCTCGTAGCCTTCAAAAGAGTAATCCCAGACAATATCCAGGAGCTGTTTACGACTATACACACGTCCAGGTTGACGGATGAGCAAAGTAAGCAGGTTGAACTCTGTGGCTGTTAATTGGATCTCATTTCCGCGAATAGAAACAGCCCGCTTTTCCAGATCAATTTCCAAATCACCCTTGCTGATTTTTCGCGCAGTACCTTCTTCATCCATGACATTGGAAGCAGCACGACGCATCACCGCATTGATTCTGGCGACTAACTCTTTGATACTGAACGGCTTGGTGATATAGTCATCACAACCAGCCTCCAGAGCAGCCACCTTATCCAATTCATCGTGGCGCGCTGTAAGCATAATGACAGGGGTGTTTACATTGTCCTCGTGGAGAGCTTTTACAACTTCTATGCCTGAAATTTCAGGAAGCATCCAATCCATGAGAATGAGCCCGTAGTCTCCCTGCCGCGCTTTTTCAAGTCCACTGTCTCCATCTTTGGAAATAGTGAGCTCAAACCCTTCATAACGCAAACCTTCCTTTAAAAGGCTGATGATTTCAGCGTCATCTTCAACGAGTAAAAGGTTCTTATTCATGGGCAATCCTCTGATCTTCTCCTGCGCTTAGCGCAGATAGGTCAGTTTCACCATTTGATTGGCTTGAGGGGTGGTGATTCTGGCGAAATAAACACCTGAACTTACCATCCGATTGTGCTGATCCAGGCCATTCCATGTGAAGGCATGTTGACCAGCTTGAAGCTGACTTGTTGAAAAATAAATTTCCTGACCAAGCGCATTGTAAATGTGCAGGGACACTTCTTGTGCTTCAGGCAGGTTATAACTGATATTTACTGTGGGATTAAAGGGGTTGGGATACACCGATGTAATTTCAAAACTCTCAGGAATGACGGTGGTCCCAGATTTCATTAACACGCCCCCACTACCTGCAACTTTTGGCTGAGAAATTTCAAATGAAGCATTTTGAGCTTTTAGTATCTCGTATTCTCGAGGTGCCTCTCCCGTCCAATAGCCCAGAACTTTTAAACCCTCTCCGGATTCCCTTGATGTGAGAGTCAGTCCGGAATAGCTCATAAAGCTAGGCTTCACGTCAGATTTCAGTGTGAAGGTGAATCCTCTGGCAGGCTCTGTAGCACGTAAGCTAAGTCTGCCATCTTCAATGATGAAATCAGCAGTGGCTTCACTTTGGCTGGTACGAGCCAATCCAAGGCCCATGATTTCGTCTACCAGTAACACCACATCGGCTATAGTTATCGTGGAATCGAGGGATTTATCAGCTGCCCAGAATTCGCATTCACCAAATTCACCATCGCCCAGCATGACGCTAATCAGGATTATGAGATCCTGAACCCCGCGGTATCCATCATTGTTGATATCGCCTCTGCCCCAACCTGGACAGGGTAAAATGGCATCGGTTCTGGTTGTAAAAAAGAGGGCAGATTCATCTGTCAACACATGGGCAGTTTCAGCCCACATGTTGTTAAAGGTGTATTGCATTCCCACTTGACCCGTATGGTCTTCAAGACCTGTAGTGGAGTATTGACCGTGAGAAGATGAAAAGCTGCTGCCTGGATTCGTATTGTTATAGGTGTGATATTGAATTTTAATATCGCCATTGCCATCAGTGGATCCATAATAATCGGCATCATAGAGGATGATTTGAAATTTCTCAAGATCACCACTAAAGGCATTCTGCATATTGTGATATTCAATAATAAAAATATGCTCGGAAACATTTGAATAGGTGTAAACATCTCCACTACCCATGACTAAGTCATCCCAAAATGCTGCGATCATTGGGTTGGGTCCCAGAGGTCCCGGCATGGGATAATTTCTAAAAAGAGCCACTTCACTGGCGCCTAGTGCGATATATCCATTAGAACAAATTGAAACCTGGTTGTAATCCTCACCATAGAATCCAAAATCAAAGGGCAGATTCACAGTAACAATATCTTCCTGATTATTGCCATTATCATTGAGGGGTACGAGCGTCCCAGTATAGGACCCCATACCTGGAACAATCTCGATCCAGTTATAGTCGGGAGCCAAAGCATAGGCCAGATCCTGACTATCATAACAGAAGTAGCCTCCAGCATCAGGACCCGTTGGATCATCCATTCCAGGAGTTCCAATGGGAAGCAGGATGGAAACCAATTCGACAAACCCATTGTCATCCGTGAATTCCACTTGAAGCGGGATTTGCACGCCAACAGTAACCTGAGTATCAATATTAATCTCAAAGCTTGAGGCCACATTGTTGGTAGATCCACCTGGTTCGGCGTCCATGAACACTGCAACTGAATCAAGAATTTCAATATTGGGGTCGGAACTGTGCAGAGTTGCTGTCAAATTGCTACTTCCCAGACTGCCGATATTGTCGGCGTAAAGTATGAGATTGGTGACTTCACCTGGATCAAAGGAATAAGGTGGTAGACCTGGCTCTGCCAGAGTGTGAACCTGTATGTAGGGGGCATACACATCAAATCTTCTATGATCCGTATAGCTTGCCCCATCAATATCGACATCTATGGCTACATCATATCTGGCCATACCCGGATAATCTGCAGGCAGGGTGAAAGTTTGATCATTCAAGGTCACGCTGGTACCGGCAATCATATTGGCGTAGAAATATTCCACAGGTGCTGCGTTCTCACCTGCAACGGTAAGCGTCACATTTGAGATACTAGTGGCAGCATGGTTTGAAAATGTCAGATTAAACTGAGCAGTTTCACCTGGGTTAACCATCCCGTCACTATTCCCCACGGTTTCCGTGAGTGTGGCAGCGTCAATGAGAACCGCATAGGTCCCATTATTGGCTGCGACGTCGATTTGACGAGGTTTATAATTGTGCTTTGTGGCAGTCAGGGTCATACTGGCTGGCAGCCCGCCTGGTAAATCAAGGACTAACATGCCATCATCATCTGAATAGCCAGAAACAAAGACACCGGCACCTGTAAGGGTAACCCAGGCGTCTTCAATGGGATTAAATGTTTCATCCAACACCGTGACATCAAGGAACTGGGCCTCGGTGGGAATTTGGGTAGAGGTATGCAACTGGAGGGTTTGAGGAACACCTGTCCACAATTCAGTGGAAGGATCACCCATAAGATTATTCCAGTGACTAAAAATCTTTACATAATCACTTGTTGTGGAGGGATAGGTCTGGTTGAGATTCAAACGACCGCGCTCCACAGCGGCTCCTGCATAATACAATTTATCACTGAAAATTCCGTGATAGATACCAACGGACACACAGTTGTTGTAAAGGGTATGGGTTCCAGAAGTGGCGGTTCCAACGGCCCCAATGGCACCCTTTGGTACAGAGCTGGTCCCAACCCGTAAAAACTGTTCTGACCGGGAATCACCGGTAAAGCTTCCAGTTCCACAGGTTAAAATGGTTACAAATGGTAATTTTGTCCCATTGCTCAGGGCTGATGTATTGCTATTGCCCCAGCCACTCATACCCAACCATCCTCGATAGTTGAAGAAGGAAACACCTGCATTGATTCCAGAGGCAATCTGGCTCACAAATGAACCACCGTAGACTTGAAAATTGTCCTGGTATCCTTCAGCTTCCAAAAGCTCATTGATATTCCGGTTGGTCATAATGGTAGAGAGTCCGGATGAGGCTTGATCCCCTACCAGCAGGGCTCTGGTGTACCATTCTGGATCAAAGGTACTGGGATTCTTTTCATAATTTAAAATCTTGCTGATGATGCTGGTAAATTCAGTTGTTGATCCAAAGGGTATTCTTCCAACAAAAGCATCCGCCACATAGTCTGAACCAGCGAGATGAACATAAGGGAGGTCACCTTCTCCATTATAATTTGAGAAACTTTCGATCCAGGTAGGGATATTGAAGCTGCCACCGGCATCTCCAACCAGCACAACAAACTCTGGCGGATTGATCCAGGTATTATAGGCGGTCTGAATGTAGTTTTTGATAGATGAGTTGGACGTCCCGGTTTGAAGGGTACTGGCACTATGAACTTCAAAACCTTTTTCATGTCTCCAATCCAGGAGGGCTTGAAGTACTATGTTTACTGTTGAATTCTCTGGGTGGATAAAAAGAACAGAAGGTATTTGATAATTTGGCTCCAGAACCAGGGTTGAATTGGGGACCAGCTTTTCATAGAGAGGTTCAAAAAATCTTGAGATGGGTCGATCGGGTGCAATGAGGGGTTCGCTATGATTCACATTGACTTCCAAACCCTCATAGATACGTAACTCCCTGGTAACCGGATTGTACTGAAAGGGACTTACTTCCACAGTGACCAGTGTCAGATCGCGCATTTGGATGCGTTCATGCAGGATTACAGGTGATTCCGGGAACCAGGCGTCTTGTTCATAGATATCGATATCCATGGCGAACTCGCCGTCCCTGTTGTGTGCTTCCAGCTGAACGGGTTGAAAAGGTACAAGATCAACATTGGCCTCTATGCGCAGAGAGGTGTATGAAATTTCCGTCTCGAGGTCACCTGTAGCCGGTACGGCTAGAAACATGGAGCTGGTGGGAAGATCTGGCGCACCGATGAGGCGAATCTGGCCTTCCAGATCGGTACTGATATAGTCGTATTCACCCTGAGAATAACTAATGCGATTTATTGAATAATCCGGGGCGGTAGCTTGTAACGTGGAATGATTTGCATCAAATGATTTCAGACTCAAATATGATCTTTCAGAGACTGGACTGGTGTCCGAGAATACCCCCCCGACGATTCCGAACATAATGATTAAACTCAGGATATTTTTGAACATATTTTACCTTTCTATGGATTCCCCAATTCGAACAATATACTAGATGGCAACTCAGGCTGGTATGCAAGCAATCTAACAATTTGATAAATGATTTAGGGCGGCATGAGCCCGGGGATTACAGTTGCTCTTGCTTTGATCTGGTGCTGAATTCAATTTGACTCCCAGTCAAGCAAGCCCATTCGATTTGTAAAAGCGCTGATTTACAGGCGTTTAAAGCAAAATAGTCCCGGGTTAGAGGGACTATTTTATCATCTAAAAGACGGGTTTACACCCCGGTATTCATGATTTATTTCAGCAGGGTGATCTTCTGAATATGTTGTGAGCCTTCACTCTTAATTCTCACGAGATAAACTCCAGAGGATAAAGTTTCTGTACTGAGGGCATATCGATGAGAGCCTGTACTCAAAGAAGACAGCTCATGGGAGAGCAGCTTTCGGCCCAGGAGATCATAGATTTCCAATTTAACGTCTCCTGCCTGAAACAAACGAAAGGGAATGGTGGTTACCCCGTTGAATGGATTTGGATAGGCCGGACCCACATCAAACTGACCTGGTTTTTGATTTTCATTTTCAACTGAAGCCCAGAATAATTCGGGGGGATTTGTGGTAAATCTGATAATGCGACCTGCCTCGAGTTCAGCTGCTCCAGGTGCATAGTTTCTGGCATAGGCGTACATGAGACCATCATTCTGATCAGGAGATTCTATACCTACAGTACTAAAATTGTTGATTTGATCCACATCATGCACTTCATAATACTGGAATTCTATGACGCCATTGCCATCATCTGCAACCATTCCAGCAGGATCATGCAAAATAATCTGGAAGGTTTCCAGAAAACTCCGGTCTCCAAAACCATTCCAGACTTCATGCCATTCAATCAGGTATTGTTGATTGGCCTGGTCATGGAAGGTGTAAATGCTAATGGGTCGTCCTACTTCCTGACCGTTGACCAGGGTATCATTGTCAAGATCATCCCAGAAGGGCGCCATCATGGCATCGGGGCCCAGGGGCATGGGTATGGACCAGTTGCGGAAGTAATTGATGTAGTCAGGCCCAAAGGCTGCCCATCCATTGGAATTAATTGTCAGCACATCATAGTCTGTACCGTAATATTTAAACGTAAAGGGGAGCGACACGATTTCATGATCATCATCTCCCAGGGAGTAGTGCTGGGCTCCACCCTGAGTTGAAAGATCCGTCCAGGCGTAGGTAGGTACTTCGGCATATTCAGTATCCGTATTATCATAAGCCCAATACCCGTCATTTTGGTTGGGTGGTGTGGGATCACTGCTGTTCTCCGAGCCGATTATCACCATGAACTGTCTGTGATAAAAAGGATCGATTTGATCATCCAGATAGAATTCAAATTTCAGGGGGAGACGACTCCCATGGGCTACCTCACTCAGGGAGCCAGTGAAGTTGTTATCAGAAAATGTCAACCCACCTTCCCCGTCAATGGTTGCCATCCCCGTGACATCATCGAGGGTAACAAATTCAGCGGCACTGGTCAGGGTGATATGCAGGGTTGAGCCCCCTGCCTCTAATCCTTGAAAGCTACCGCTCAAGTTCAGGGTAAATGCTGCTCCTGGTTGGGGTCGGATATGACCATCAAACGCAATGGATAGTTGGGGGGCAACGACACCAACTGGAATGGCTACCGGGGAGGTAATCCCGGCAATCTCCACATCAATGACGATTTCCCGGTCAATCAGATGAATCAGGGGAGCAGTGATTAAGCCTGCACTGACAGTACCACCAGCAGGGATGGTCAGGTCACCCAAATTCACGGAATAAGCGGTCCCCGGGGAGCTGATATTTAGCGAAACTGAAACGGATTGCGAGGAGTAATTGTGAAACTGAGGGGTCCATTGGGTCATCCCGACATGAACCTGTTCCACCATCCCGGCAAAAGCGACTCCACTTCCTGCAAGCGGTATGACTTCCACCGTGACCGGTGTATGTCCAGGGCTGTTCAGGGTGATTTCCAAGGGTTCAGCGGGATGCTCCGCGTCATAAAATGAACGTCCATCAAAACGATATATTCTTACATGACCGTCTGTCCATCTCCCTGAGCCAACCAGGGCATTGTTCTGACGCAAGGCGAATACACCCTCCTGCAAATCAGGCCGGTTTAAGGTAATGAGACCATCATCCCAGGATACGTCTCCAAAATCCGTAGCGTTTAAAGCAATGGGTTCAGGATTCATCAGCCAAACAGGCAAACTTGGATCACCCAGAACATTGTAGGTATGGTAATAGAATTCGGCCATCTCACCTGGGCCTAATTCATTCACAAATTCATCGAGAAAACCAAATTTTGAGGCAACCAGAGCAGGTCCCAATTCATCGACATGCCCTTCCATAAGGGCATCCCATAGTTTGGAATTCAGGGCATTATTAAATTTTGTACGCGTATGCAAATCAGAAGGCGCTACCACGGCCACGGCTCCTGCTGGAACGGACACACTCCCCTGTGTAAGGAGGGCTTCACAGAAGGCAGGATCGATACTGCTGTCAAATTTTCCCGTACCACAGACGAAGCTGAATACGATGGGTAGTTTATTTCCATTATTCAGGGCACCATCATCAAAATCTGTGACATGAAAATGAGGAAAATGCCATCCATGGGCGTCTCCCCATCCCCTGTAATTCACAATACCCACCCCTTCATTCCAGGTGTTTATGATCTGCTCAGGACCCGTGGTAGGCGGATAGAAGACCGTATCTACCTGAGCATATCCAAAGTCTAACAATTCATCATGCAACCACAGGGAGGTCCACACTGGCGTGAGAATTGTTCCTGTATCCGCATAATTTCCAGCAGTGACCAGGGCTTTTTCCAGATATCCAGACTCGATGTCCGGCGTGCGTGAATAATTAATGGTTCTAACAATTACCTTCGCTAATTCCTGGGCTGTATCAACTGGCCAGCGGCCGATGAAAGCTTCTGGGAAATAATCGTCAGGACCACCTTCTATCAAAACATAGGGTAGATCGGAGACATCATTTTCAGGTCCATAACTAAAGGCGGGTAACGCGTAGGCATCATCTACATCCCCGATGAGGAGCACATATTCCAGAGCGTTGGCAGCATAGAAATCAGCGATAAATGCCCGGATATCCGTGGTGGTGTTACCTGTTTCCGAAAGGGGAGCCATGGTGACCCGGAATCCCTGTTGTTCTTTGAGAACCCGATAGGCTTCCAGATAGGGATTTGCTAATGCAGCATCTGCACCAATGATGAGATAATCGCCCCGTTGATAAGATTCCCAGTTGTAGCGTCCCTGGACAGCAGGATAGTTCTCCATGAGATTTTTAAAGGCCAGGGGGCCAGGTGCTGAAAACGCCAGACTGGTTAGCATGAGGCTGATAAAGATTTTATGAAGTAAATCGCGCATATTTTGGCTCTCTATTTTTTAAAAGAATAGTCTATTATTTGTTCATTAACATAAGTTTACGTGTGGCTATCTGCTGTGAATCATTGATACGTACAAAGTAGATTCCTGTACTCACCCGATGGCCCTGCATATTCTGTCCCTGCCAGACCCAGGTATTGGTTCCAGCTGATCCAGACAATTTTTCTGAGTACACTGCTCTCCCCCGGATATCAAATACATCGATTGATACACGATTTGTTTGTGGAATCTCAAACTCAATGTGGGTGGTGGAGCGAAAGGGGTTTGGGGATGCTGAAATGGTCATCTCAAATTGATTTGATGAAGCTTGAGTCTGACGTTCGCTGATGCGGGGATCAATTCCAACTAACTCAGCGCCTGTGAGGAAAATAGTCAGAGAATCAATCTCCCAGCCTCTGAAGGCTACCGTTGAATCCGTTTTCATTTTCAACTTCAAACGTCCTGAGGTAGGTATGTCACCATCCATGAAAAATAGGTCTGAATGGGTGCTGAAATTTTGATCGAACCACTGTTTTTGAATCAGTCTTTCAGAGTCATCACTGTTCCATATTTCCACAGAGAGTGTATCGATATGCCATTCCACTTCGTAGGCATGGTCAATGTGAATAGCCAGTCGTTTGGCATCCCCCTCTGCTGACAGATCCAGATCCATAACCATTTCTGATTCCAGCCCTACTTCATAAAAAAGGGCGGGTTGAGATTTCAGTTTACTGTCTTCAATGACCCATTCCCCAGCATTTACCTGCCAACCACTGAGATCATCAAAGCCAGTGCTATAAATGGTGGTGGGTAGGGTGGGAAGATCCACAGAAAATGATAATTCCTGATCCGAACCAAATGGTCGCAGATCAAAGGCATGGAGTTCAGGAAAATAACCAGGGGTAGAAACCTGGATATTGATATCATTACCCTGCCAGTTAAAACTATGTGCGCCCACACTCAATGAGAGAGTATCGCGCTGAAAATCATCCCAGAGGATGACTTGATAGTTTTCCTGTAGAATTTCCTGGAGAAGTTCCAGGTGGATGGTATGCAGGGGTGCTGGATTCAAGCTAAAATCAAGTATGGTAGCGTAGCTTTCGCTGGTGAGAATGGCAGCAATCGTATCAGCTTCAAAGCCTGGTGCAGAGGCGATCACGCGATAGGTCCCCTGATTTACAAGCCGTCGATAGCGACCAAAGCCATCAGTGACCCTGGGTTGCATCATCAGCCCTTCCAGGGGCGTCATGCTGCCGTTTACATTCAGCCGGGCCAGCTGAATCTGAGCACCCTCCAGGGCAAATCCATCAGAGGCATCCCTGACAATCCCGGTGATTTGAGCTTTACTTTCCGGAGATCTCCCATAGGCCCGATCCATGAGAAAGAAGAGTCCATCCAGATTACGATCGACAGTATCGTCAATGATATCGGCATTGGGCTGAAGATTATTGGTACCCACCTCAACCAGGAATTGGATGGCACCTGTCTGAGTATAAAACCAGTCATGGGCGTTACCCCGCTGGGTTTTCCCCGGGGTAACTGCATAATTTCCATCTCTGGATTCATTGATCACACGTTCTGACAGCGTGGTTGCCAGACTGCTCATAATATTGATATCTGGAGGAAATTTGGTCTCTTCCCATTCCCAGGAGTAATAGATGATTTCTGGCGTCCCGGAGCGAGCGGAGTGATAGGCCACTGAAAGCAGAAATTTTTCCTGGCGGGCCAGATCTGCGATGGCTCTGGTTTCAGACTCAGAAAACGCTGAGGGACCCCGATAGTAATCATAGTCATCAACTTCGTAGGCATCGCCAAAAATCCAGTTGAAATCATAGTTTCGGTTGAAATCTACCCCATCTATATCGTATCCAATTCCCTCGACATAATCAAAAATGCCATTGCCATTGTTGTCGGTCTTGTTCTTGCGATATGTGACATCAATGCCGTCATGGACCACTCTCAAGCCCTCGGGATTGTAGCTGGGGACCACCCATACTTCCAGATTCTGGAGGATGGAGGCAACATGGGAATTCATGGCATCGAACCCATGGAGAAGGCTGTCTACCAGCCCCATGGTGATCTCAACGCCTAGAATTTCTTCTGCATGGCATTGTCCCAGAAACAGCAAGGCCGGCTCATCTTCATCCAGCGTAGGATTATCCGATAGTTTGATGGCATATATGGGCAGGTCTTCGTTGTTTGATCGACCTATCTCACGGACATCAAGGATGGCATTATAGGCTGGAATCTGTTGAATCGAGTCCATATAGGCCACGATTTCTTCATAGGTGTGGTATCTGCTATCAATCACGGACTCTCGTAGAACTGATTGCGCGCTGGCACTCATAGTAGAGATGAGAAGGACGATACTCAGGATATTGCGGATGACGTGTGGCATGAATATGATTTCCGGACCTTCTGTGATTATTTAATGAACATTACTTTTTGTGTGTGCAGTTGAGTCTCTGAAACCACAGAAACCATATAAACGCCACTACTCAGGTCCCGGCCAAACCGATTCTGACCTTTCCAGGTATAAACACTTCCATTTTGATTGCCCAGAGATTCATGAAGGATTTCCCGGCCCTTTAAATCATAGATGTATAGATCCAGGTTGGCACCTTGCATACTCTCAATGGGAATATTGACAGCACCATTAAATGGATTTGGATAAGCAGAACCCACTTTGAATTCTCTGGCCACAACCACTTCATCAATAGAAACCGGGATTTGGCCGTTGTAACCCTGGGCGTAAATATTTGTAAGCTCAGTTTTACCTGAGGAACGCATATCCTGCCAGACAATGATATATCTCAATGAATCGGGACTACCGGCAAAGGGTACAATCTGGGGTTGCATTTGATTCAGAACTGAGACGGAAATTGGAACCCCCTCAGCTGCATGTCCCCGACTATGGGGGTGTGAGTCATAGAAGTAGAGGTCTGAATGAATACCCCCACGGGTGTCTTCCCAGGCCACAAGATAGCGTGAGCCATTGATTGTATGTAGGGCCGGAGCTTTATTCTCGGTTGTCAAGGTAGTGATCTGTTCAGCAGCTGTATCGGTGGTAAGATTTTTCACATAGATATCATGCTGAAAACCATCATAATCCTGCCATGCTGCATATAAGGTTGAACTGCCATCATCGGCAAAACTAAGAGCCAGATTGGTTTGGTCTCCAAATTGGTCGCTGACAAGTCGTTCGGTACCCAGGTTTCCATCGCTATCAACATCGACTGCATAGAGGTCGACACTGCTGACACTGATGTTTCTTTGATCTTCCCAACCCACTGTAATCATATCTGTTTGGGGATTATAAATTGCAATTGAGTTTCGCTGAGATCCAGCTGCCTCCGTAACCGATTCTGTCCAGAGGGTGCTGCCATCTTGAAGCAGCTTTGAAACATAGGTGCTGGTACCTGCAGTTGTTTCAGATTCCCAGACATAGAGGACGGTAGAATCAGCCATGGCAATGGCACTGGTGACATATGTGTCGCCGCTTATATCTGGAGGGCCAATCTCAAGACCTCCCAAAGCCCATTGAGGCGTTCCACTTACATCGTACTTTTGGGCAAAAAGGCGCAGACCAACTAAAAACACGTCTTCTGTCCAGAAATAGTACAGATAACCATCTGTACTCACAGCCATCTTGGGGTTGAACTGTCCCAGTATGGCGTTGGGGTTCACCTGGAGACCATCTGAAGGCCATGTGGGAACAAGATCATCTCCGACATGCTGGCTGAACAGGATTTCGGTTCCTGTTGAAATATTAGTATAGGCGATATATGCCCCACCCTCATTATCTGCGGTAATAATGGGACTTAACTGTTGCTCATTGCCTGAAAGAGCCAGTCCATCCATGGCGTACTGTATAGACGCGGTTTGATCCATGACCTGAGCCATGGCAACTGGACCCGTGCCAGACCAACGATTGTCTTCCCAGAAAATCAAGGCGTCATTGTCACCCCAGGTGAGTGCCTGGAACTTGCTGGCATCTCCATCAATACCAAAAAAGAATTCAGAACCACCTGCTTCCCAGGTCTGGCTACCGTCTAGACGGACATGTTGTGCGGTTACCCCAATGCTCCCTGTCGAGGCATTGGACCAGACCACAAGGGCGCCTCCATTGCCATCTGGACGTACAAGACCACCATTCTGGTATTTTTGTCCTGATGTCAACGCCATCCCATCCGTCTCAAAACGCATAGATCCGTCCACATTGACGTATTGGAGATAAACATCTGACTGTGGGTACCCCCCATTACGCTCATCCAGCCAGGTAACATATACTCCACCGGCATCTCCCAGGGTGAAACGAGGTTGCAGTTGTTTGAGGGTCGCTGTTACCACAGGAATTCCCCCATCTGTCCACACCGGTGAGCCTGAAAGATCCAGACTTTGCATAAAAATATCAGGATCCTGGGGATTATTGCGGAAATCCTGCCAGACATAATAAATACGATCGACGCCATTTGATTTGACACGACTAAAGCTTTGCTCTGAAGGTAGATTGGTCACCGCTATACCATCTGCTGTCCACGCTGGAGTTCCATCTGCATTCAGAAGCTGTGAAAAGATATCAGTTTTAATATTATTACGATTGTCAAGCCAGGAGACAGCCACCCGGTCGCCATCTGCTGGAGCAACTTTGGGGTAAACCTGGTCGGCAGCATTTCCACACACCAGGATACCATTCTCTCCCCAGAGACCTGTAAAGTTTACATCCAATCTTTGACCATAAATATCAGGATCGTTGGTATCCCGCGTATCGCGCCAGACTACTACAACCTCGCTCCCACTGGTCTCAATACTGTGATTTGACTGTGTACCTGATGCGCTGACAACTGCCAGACCATCTGTGCCACCAGCGGCAAGTGGACCTGTTGTGGTGAGTACGGTACCAAAAATATCGCCTGATTCTGAAAGTGAACCATCATCCCAGATGACGTAGGCAACGCCGGCCGCTCCACGAGCCATATTGGCGGATTGTTGAGAACCAGCATTTACTGCGATTGGAACCCCAGCTGGGTCCCAGGATAAATTTCCATCTGCATCAAGATGTTGTGCATAGACATCGCCATATTCGTCAGAACGGTAGTCAATCCAGGCTAAAAAGGCACCACCTGATCCATCAGAAACCAAAACTGGATCCTCCTGACGACCGTCTGCTATGGTAGCTCGAATACCGGTGTCACCCCAGAGTTTGGTGCCCGAAGTATCGATTTTCTGGAGGTAGATATCTCGATCACCGGTGCGTGTATCGGACCAGCCAAAAATCATTTCCCCTGAATTTCCAGAATCACCCGTACGCTGCCATTCAATATGAACACCCTGGCGCACAGGGACGCCGTTTTCAATCCATTCGAATTCACCTGTGGCAAAAACGCTACTCATTAATAACACCAAAAATAAAAATCTCATTATATACATACCTTCTTTTCAGGTTTACTCGAAGTTAGAAACTCCACATCATTAAGGTCCATCCATCGAGTTGATGGACTCAATTAATAAAATCAAATCAATCACATCGATATGTTCATCTCCAGACAAATCTGCCAGGATGAATTGTTGTTCGCTCATCTCCTCTAAAAGGAGGATAAAATCAAACAATTGGGTCACATCGTGAACGTTTACCAGGTAGTCTCCGTTTATATCGCCATAGGGCGTCTCACCCAAAAACACATCGAGAGTAATATTTATTATGGTTTCCGGAGCATTGGGCGCAGTGGTGGCAACCAGAAGTGTGGTCTCATATTGTCCTGGTGCGCTATTTCGGGGCTCAATATCAACGATGAAGGGAATGCTCTCCCCTGGATTAACAACTTGGGTCCAATTACTGCCGGAAAACCATTGTGTAGGGGGTGTTATGGCAATTGCAGCACCTGATTCAAAAGGTGAGGTGGAGTTGTGACGAACCGTTAATCCCATATTGCGAGTTAAATTCTGTATCCCGATGGTTGAGCTGGCAATAATTTCAGCAACATCCTCATATTGAAACTTGATGGTACCAAATGCGTCCAGAATAACTTGAAACGAGTAAAAAGACTCAGTACCAAATTTTGGGAAATCCTTCCAGGTCATGATACACTGGTCAAAGCCATTACTCCAGAAATAGAAGGTACCCTGAGGACCAGTATCGTTGTTTAAGTCATCCCACCAGGGTGCCAGGAGAGATCCCGGGGCAGCATTTGCAGGAAGCGCAATATTGTACCAGGGAGAGTGGAAACCTGCGAAGGTGATGGTTCCATTACTTCCCATTTGGCCGACTGAATACGCTTCATCATAAAGGGGAAATTCAAAGCCCAGGTCCACACTCACCACACAGTCATCAAATTCAGCTGATCCATAGGGCACACGATTGGCCTCATTCTCAATATTAATCCAATTGTAGTTCGGGCCCCCTTCATCATTGTTATCCTTCCAGTGATATCCATAAGCATCACTGCCCTCCCGGAATACAGAACCATTGCCAGGCGCATCAGGTGTATACTTGGTGATTAAAGGATCAACAGGTTCGACCACCGCCGGTTCCAATTGCAGATCTGAGACGACACTTATTTCATAAATAAGGGGGGATTCCCCTGAATTTGAGATGATTATGGAATCGCGGGCACTGCTCCAGGGTACTTGTTCGAAGCTCAAGCTGGTGGTACTAAAGGCGATTTGAGAGTCTCCCAGACGACTCCCCCGATCGGTTGTAAAGAGCAGGGCAGTCCCTGCACTAAAGTCAGCAATACTTGGGTCATTGATATTGTTATAGGATGCCAGAATCCCGATTTCGGAATCTGGAGATTCTATACCGATGGTGGAAAAATTTGCTTCGATATCAACGTTTTCAAAATTCTTGTACTGAAATTTGATATCGTTCTCCCCTGTTTCTGTGGGATAGGCCGACGCCCCATAGATCACGATCTGAAAGCTGAGCTCATTGGAGGCATACAGATTTCGCATCCGGCTCCATTCAATTACAAACATATCATTTCCCGAATAATATTTGGAATAGACGGCGCCGGGATAGGTAATTAAATCATCCCAGAATGGTGCCAGCATGGCAGTGGGTCCAATGGGAGAAGGAATGGTACGATTGTGAAAATTGACGACGGATTGATCACCAAAAGCGGCCCAACCATTTGAGCACACTGTGATCTGGTTATAAGTTGTTCCATAATAATTGACGGGGAACGGTAGAGCGATGGACTGTGAAGCATCATCTTCCTCCCAGGTATCAGTAATATTGATTTCACTGCCATCCCCACCCAGATCGGTATCTATTTCCAGCCACTCATAGACCGGTGCTTTTGAATAATTCAAATCATAATTGTCAAACATGCGGTAGCCGTAGGAGTCCCTTTGGGAAGGTCCAAAACGGTTGGCGCCAGCTAATTGGATAATGAAATCCAGGGTGTCGATTGAATTCTCCTGAACACACTCAAAGCTCAGGGGTACCTGCTCCCCTGGGAATAGGAGTTCATCAAACAAGACTTCCAGAGTCTGGGTTGTGGTAGCTGATTCATCCATGTCAATTGAGGGACAGCTTAATGCCCCAGGTGAAAAGGTAATAAATTCTGACTCCAGGGGTGTAATGGTCACGGGTTGAGACGCTGCACCTCCCTGGTTAAGCAATTCTAATTCTAGTTCAGCTGATTCTCCAGCGAGTAAGTCCCCCGCGACAACATTTACTCCCTGCAAGCTCAATTGGGGTGCCTGGATGGTGAAAAATTTCTGCCAGGACCAAAGGGCTCCATCAACCAGGATTTCCAGCTCGATCATGAAAGGTGTGCCGTGGGGCAGATCCGGGATGTTCAGGGTGACTGGCTCCATGCCCCAGATTGACTGGGCAGGGATACTGTCTACCATGATGATTTCTTCCAGGAAAAAATCAGGGGAGTTGGAGGTGAGGGTCATCTCAATATCGCTTAATGCTGGTCCTGGGTTTTCAAGGGATATGAGCATGGTTGAGTTTTCTCCTGCCGTGGGTTGACCCCCTGCTTGAAGGGTCCAATCATTCAATTCCAGAGGATGATTCTGGGTTGTGATGGGAATGGTTGCCAGATAGGGCAGTAAATTTTTACCTGTGATGGTAAGATCTATTTCCTCGGCAGCGTCAGCAACAAAGGGCAACATAATCTGACCAGAGACATCCGTGTATCCACCCCAGGCATTTTCATCATTACTCAGAGCAACATAAGCACCGGCAATACCTGCTCCTGTTACATCGCTGACCAGGATGGACAGGTTATTATCACCTGTCGTCAGGGTATCAGTATGCTCCACACTCAGGGTTTGGGGTACGGCAGTCCATAATTGCATACCGGGATCACCCAGCAAATTGTAGATGTGGTGGTAGAATTCTGGAGTCTGGCCAAAGGGGAAGTAGGTATTGGAATGGTAATTTCGCCAGAGTTCAAATTTTCCATTCCAGAGTGCTTCACCCAGTGTGCTAATCCCTTGATCAAAAATTCCTGAATAAATGCCAATATCAATGACATTATTAAACTGGGTGTGTGTGTAAAGCTCGCTGGGACCAAAAAAGGCCACTGCTCCATTGGGAACCGCGAAGGTTCCAAGACGTGTCCAGGCTTCCCCAAAACAGGGATCATCAGCTCCAGCTGCAAAGTTGCCACCGCCACATACGACAGAGGTAATAACAGGGGTTCTGGCTCCGGAATGAATGAGATGACCGATATCTAAATTGGTAAAATCTGGGCCATACCAGCCATTGTACATCCCAAACCCACGATAATTGACATACCCTACACCTGAGTTAATGGGTGTGGATATTGCAGAAGTATTTGAAACTCCTGGATGGTAAGCCGTGTAAACCTCATCAAACCCCTTTTCAATCAGTTTATCTGCCACCCATTCCTTGGTAGCCTGGGCTGAAGCAGCACCCCAGGTTGTGGAAATCATGAGGGCCCGTTGAAACCAGGCTGTGTTATCCATATAGGGGCTACTCTCATAACTAACAATTTTTGCCGTAAACGAAATCAGTTCAGAGACGGTGTCAACAGACAGGCGCCCAACCATGATCTCCGGGAAGGAGTCATCCCCTTCCAGCAACGCATAGGGATGATCCGTTACCAGATTATCACCCTGGGGATTTTGAATATAATGCCCGGGGATTCCCTGGTCTTCATCCCCAACAATGACCAGATAATCCGGACGACTTTCCCAGGTGTCCCAGGCTGTTTGGATATATGATTTGATATCGGATGCAGAAGTTCCTGCTGTTTCAGTCCCAACTATGGTCACCTCATAGCCCATGCGAATTTTCCAGTCCGCAAAATATTGGATATAGGTCTCAAACTGGGGCGGAGTGATGACGAGATAGTGACCACGGCTGGCAAACTGTTCCTCAGGTAGGGTGACAGAGCGGATGCCGCCGTCCTCAGTAATCAGGGTGATATCACCAAGGCTCACATCCTCAATCTCAAATTGTATTGAAGTGGGAACTTCCAGCGAGGTGCTTAATCCATTCAATGTGACGGGATGGATGGTGATGGGCAGATAAGCCTGACTTTTGACATGCATGGGTTCACCAGCCAGAATATCAGCCTGGTGTGCGCGGGTGGTCCGATTCCAGTCGTAGGCTAGAATTTCAACTGCCTGTGGATCTGAATCGAGATGACCTGGAGGTGTCGCTTTAAGACTTAAGTCCGGCAACACAAAATCATTGCGAATAATATTTGAAACAGGTGGCGAATCATCCGACATGATTGGAACAAATATAGTGAGCATGGGGAGAGCGGCATCGCCAGGTCCACCAGCCACACCATATCCATAATTATGGAATAATTCAGGGTTTTCCAACAGGTCACGCCATTGGTCTGCGCTGATGTGCTGAAAGTCCAGATCAACGCGGATACCACTTCCGACTTGAGAGAGACTCATTGCAGGGCGTATTAAATCAGCAGCTCCCAAAAAATTGAGAGCCAGAATAAGGGTCAGTATAGTGCAGAGAGATTTGTGCAATGATTACCTGCTTTCGATGTGGTAGCGTTTGACCCCTTCGCGTGTTGCTGCAAGAATCATATCTTCAGCAACAAATGTAGAATAGGTGTACCCCGCATCAATTGCTTGATCAACCCTGGGAACCCCTGGATCACTCATATCGACGAGAAAGATCCCATTTTCCCCACAACTCAAAACAGCCATATCATTCCACATACTGATATGCTTCACCCAGCCCCCCATCTCAATTTCGGCGAGATGGCTGAGACTGCTATCCCCTGCAACTATTGAGAAGACTTGCATGCCAGCCCAATTATCAGCGACCATTAGGTAATCCTCAAACAGTTTAACTTCCAGAGCTTCCCCACGCGTGTCCATTACCCCCAATGTGTCGGCATGATCATGCTCAATTCGATACAATCCAACACCTAATTCGCCATGAGAAGACGCCACCAGTGATCCCTTGGCGTCGATTCCATAGTTCTTGGAACCGGTATACTTCTTAATTGTATTGGCTTCCCAATAGTAGTAGCCCTCCAAACCCTCGGTAAATCGATTTAAGAAGGTGTATCTCAATCCATCACCTAAGTCAGTATCCGTATTATAGAGAACCAGCAAACTGTCATTAATTCTGGTTGAAGCCATATCCTGGGTATTCTGATCCCCAAAATGTTCTGATTCCCAAATAAGTACGTTGGGGTGGTTAACATAGACCGAATCAAACCCACTAAGCTCACTGTTAAGCTGTCTGAGATACCCCTGATCTTTGCTCACAGAAAGTATCAATTTGTACTCAGGTTCAACACGCAGAGCGGTGGCTGAAGCACTGCCAAATTGATGACTGAAAACTTGAGTAACACTGCCATTAGCATCCTCCCAGATCTGGGTACCTGCTGCTGAAGCTGCCACAAATATTTTATTCCCATGACCTGAGACATCGCGAGCATAGCCCCCTGTTTCAATCACATCAACCAGGTTCACATTAGCTGCTGTATTTGTGTCGATGGGATCAGGTTTTAAACAGGCCGTCAAAATGAAGGTCAGTAATATTATAACTGCTGGAATTATTCTTTTCATGTGCTTAACGTAACTCATTCTTTCTTAAAATTAAAAGTACATGTCTATAACGGATTTAAATCCAAAGCTGACACCAAACCAGTATCTTGAGAAGGATTTAAGCTCGCGAACCGCCTCAACACTGGAGTCTACCCGGCGTACACGATATCCTGCGAAAGGTTCTACGATGAAGGGTCCACTTAGTTTTGGCAAGAGGGTCAGCTCCATGCGTATCTCATCCTGATAGCGTCCAGCATGGAGGGGATCATCATTTTCTTCACTCTCATAGGCTCTTTGGTCATATCTCCCTGACAGGCGAATTTTATGGTTCCCAGAAATCTTCAACGTCAGGGATGGTCGAATATTCAAATAAGTGTATGAACGATCCTTATCGTCATAGCTGTTGTTATTATCAGCCAAACCATATTGAATCTCCGTAGACAATAAAAGGTTTTTAAACTGACTCACGCCCAATTTGAGATCCCCTTCCAACATGTTCATATCATAGTGTGAAAAAGGGGCTTCATATATCTCGTTGCGGACAGTTATACGATATTCTATTGTATTTCTTTTGTTCAATCGATGCTGAAAACCCAGCCATAGCCTGTCTGTTCCTAAATTACATACCTGGCGACTGGTCTGAAGTGTCCTGAAATCTTGAAAGCGATAATTCCTCAAGTAATATTGAGGTAATATCCAGTAGCCCACATCGAGATAACGATATTTTCCCAGAGATTGACGGATGCTCGCAGAATAGCTCTGGTAGCTCCGCTCAGGGATATCATGATAGGTGTGATGATTCAGCTGAAGATGAAGGCGAGTCTTTCGACCGGCGAACAGGCGTGGGGAATAAGTCAATTTTCCTGAAAAGGACAACACATTGCTGGATGAGTAGCTGATGCCATTTAGATAATCTGCATCCTGGGAGGCTTTTGAAATTTCTACCTCTGAAAGGTTCAGCGGATTGCTCTGGAAATTTGGTTCTACTCCCAGTTCATAGAATATAGGTGCAGCCAGTCTCTGGAGCAGAGTCTGGGAGAATAGCTGACCCACCAGAAATACTATAAGTAATAATCGTCGCACTATTCTCCGATGATCTGATTTAATTTGATAAAGACCTGGCGGTTCTCATCCATGAGCTTGAGTTTGATTTCGTGCATGCCCTTGCCCAATTTTACATCACAACTGCGCCATCGACCTGGGACTACGTCACTCTGGCCATCCACGGTTGTGACCTCAGAACGATCTGTTGAGAAATAGTAGGTTCCCACAATCTTGCCGTTATCCAAAACCTGGATACGATAGGCTTCTTCCCGGCCCATCTGGGGGCTAAAGCCCAGACGACTGGTTAGTTCCAGATTGACTGGACCTTCCAGGGTTACAAAAAGCGGATGATCTTTGCGCATGGCGTAATAGCTGAGATGTTTACCATTGGAAATGAGTTTGATAGGTGATTCTTCAGAAAGTGCATCCACTCGTTTTTTCTTACCCTTGGGAGCATTGCTGTCTTCAAGCACACGAACGACAACACGCTCACCGCGTTTCTTGGGGCGAATGGTCACTTCGTTCACACCAGCAGGCACACTTAAATAATCTATGGCCGATTTGCTAAAATAATGATTGGGATGTTGGGGGGATTTAACCCCTTTGCTGTATTTCTGCTGATGATTCACCTGAAGGGGTTGATTCCCATTTAATTGAATCTCAAATCCAAATGATTTTGATTTGTCTTTCTTGCTGCTCAGCACGGCGCGAGAATAGATTTTGATTCTTTGGGGTCCTTTGACCTTGTACACCAGGGAATGACCATCCAGGGCATAGTAGGAACTACGATTGCCTGACACGATGAGGATATCGCGCTGCTTTTTTGCATCTTGTGGTTTTATAACACCTGCGGAAACGTTTCCAAAAATCAACAGGGATAACAGAATCTTGATATAAGCCATCTTATTACTCACACTCACTCCTCTGTGAAAT